>JAAUYH010252114.1_pt1 | contig 89690 bp, 79 predicted proteins | sample 7278061 | NCBI WGS metagenome assembly JAAUYH01 (sample SAMN14350203, study PRJNA611818) | marine sediment metagenome | isolation source: surface marine sediment (0.6m) | place: French Polynesia: Moorea | collected 2018-08 | reverse complement strand
GTGCGCCCGTGATTAAACAGCCCAGTAATGGCGGTCTGACGGGGACTATTTCGATAGTCTAGTTAAGGGTCTATATGGGAATCCCTCACGTCCCGTGAAGGGAGGTTCAAATAAAAAGTAACCTTTTTTCATTCTGACTTTTGACTTCTTTTCGCTAGAGCCGGAACGGAGTGATACCAAATCCGGTTTAGATACCCCCTTTTTTAAATTGATACCTTAAAGCTTGAAAACCCTCCTGCCTTCTGCCTCCTGCCTCCTGCCTCCTGCCTCTTCTAGAAGATAAGATAGGTTTAAGAATCGGATTTGGTATGAGGAACTTCGAGCGAAGCAATAAAAATGGGTGAGCTAAACTCACCCTAACACTTGACTTAATCAGAGGAAAAACTAGGGAGCTAAAGCGTTGCCTCGCAGCAAACTACCGATGGTTTTAGCGGTAATTTTCATCTGCACTAAAGGGTTGGCCGGGACAACGGTTTTGTAGAGATAACTATCAAAAGTCATCCGTTGTACATCCTTGTCAGCACACATTTCTACAAAAGCTTCACGGGTGGCATCGGTCCGATAGAAGACCCGTTGTAGAATATCTAATACTAGGTATGTCATGCCGTATTGTTTATCCCAACGCTTGAGATACACTTTTAAGTCATCTTCAGTAGGAATGCGTTGACCGGCGTTGCTCATTTCTACAATGGTTTCAGCACACATACGGGCTGATTTAGCAGCGAAATAGATACCTTCCCCAGAAGACTTGGTAACAGTGCCGGCTGCGTCTCCTACAAGGGCTACACGACCCACGACACGACGGGGACGGGGATGTTCGGGGATGGGATGGGCTTCTACTTTAATGATCTCACCCCCTTCCAGTCTGCGGGCTGCACGGGCGCGTATTCCCGCTTGTAAATCTTTGATCAAGGACTTATTAACCTTCATGGTTCCCGTTCCTACGGCCACGTGGTCGTATTTGGGGAATACCCAAGCGTAGAAGTCGGGGGACACATCCTTACCCACATACATCTCTGCTAGGTTTTCATAGTAAGCCATTTTGTCTTGGGGTAAGCGAATCCGCTCTTGGAAGGCGATCGCATAGTTATAGTCTCCTGCATCAATGGCTTTAGCAATGCGGGAGTTAGCCCCGTCCGCACCGATCACTACATCCACTTGTAGGGTTTTCTTTTCCCCTACAGCGTTCCCATTGGAATGATCAGCATAGTGGAGGGTATAAACTCCGTCGCTTGTTTTGGGAATGTCTAATTGATAAACCGTCCCATTGATCAGGTTAGCCCCTAAACTTGCAGCGCGATCGCGTAAGAAACCGTCTAGGACTTCCCGACGACACATTCCAATGTATTCGTCTTCGCGATCGAGGTTAATATCTACTTCTATATTGGATGGGGAGATCATTTTCATCTTCCGCACCCGTCGATCAATAATTTCGGGGGGTAAATCAAATTCGCTTACCATACACAGGGGAATAGCACCCCCACAGGGTTTAGCGTTATCTAATTTTCGCTCAAATAAATATGTTTCTATGCCAGCTTTTGCTAATGTTTCGGCGGCGGAAGATCCGGCCGGCCCTGAACCGACAACAGCTACCCGTAAAACCAAGGCTATTCTCCTAATTTCCAGAAGGGATTACGGATTGCATCGTATCATGGACGTTTACTTTTATGGGGTCAATGTGCGAAAATTCATCAATTTTGCAATAGACCTTAACATCTTCTGTTACATTACTTCACAAACTATGAGAACAATCGCTCATTCTCAATAAGCTTGATTGATCAAATTATATAGTATGTGTTCAGGGTCGGGAGTGCGGGGTCAGAACTCACAAATATATAATATTTAAGTCTATTGTTCTGTGTTGAAAAAATTATAGCAGTTCTCATACTTGTGAGGTACAGAGGTTATCGCTTGGAGGCAGGAGGCAGGGGGCAGGAGGCAGGAGTTAAGTGTACCCCATGAGTCCGAGAAACGCTATATATACACTTAAATTTGTTAAAGAAAACCATAGGAAATAGAGAATAGAGTTAATTCTCAGTTACGATTAAGAGGTGTATTAGCTGATGACGATTAAAGGATTTCACCACGTTGCGATTATTTGCTCAAATTACGAAAAATCAAAACAGTTTTATGTGGAAGTTTTAGGGGCATCGATTATCGAAGAAACTTTTAGAAAAGAACGCAATTCCTATAAATTGGATCTGAAAATTGGTCATAGTTCTCAAATTGAATTATTTTCCTTTCCTGAACCTCCAAAAAGACCGAGTTATCCTGAAGCTTGTGGCTTAAGACATTTAGCTTTTGCTGTAGAGAGTTTAGAAGAAATGGTCAAAAAATTAACTCAAAAAGGAGTCAAAGTTGAACCTATTAGAATAGACGAATTAACCAACAAGAAATTCACTTTTTTTCAAGATCCCGATGGTCTTCCCTTAGAATTGTACGAAGTTTAAATAATTTGAGTAAGGAGTTAAAAGTATGGGTTACGCTGTTGTTGTTGATCCGAGCAACTTTCACCAAGAAGTGATTGAAAATTCTTATCAAAAACCAGTATTAATTGATTTTTTTGCCACTTGGTGCGGTCCTTGTAAACTCTTAAAACCTATTTTAGAAAAACTTCTACAAGAATACGATTTTATTTTAGCAACCATTGACATTGATGCTCATCCTAACTTAGCTCAACAGTTTAATGTGGAGGGAGTTCCAGATGTTAAAATTGCCTTTCAAGGAAATATTAGTCAAGGGTTTGTTGGGGTTTTACCAGAAGCAGATATTCGAGACTTACTCAAACAATTTAATTTAACCTCTGAGTTAGACCAAAAACTTGAAGAAATGGGTCAAGCAATGGCTAAAAAAGATGCAGCAAAAGCAAAACAGTTATTAGATGAATTGTTTTCTAAATATCCTGATAACCCACAATTAATTCTAGAAGCAGCTAATTTTTTAATTCGTCTTAATCGTCTAAAGGATGCTGAGAAAATGTTATCAACGATTGGGATTGATCAAAAAGAATATTATGCCAAAGCACAAGGATTAAAAAGTTTAATTGAGTTTAAACAAATGGCTGATTTAGAAGAAGAGAATGATTTAGATAAGCAATTTTCTCAAGGTGCAAAATATACATTAAAGGAGGAATATGAAGAAGCTTTACAACTATTTTTGAATATGGTTGAAGAAAACCGTCAATACAAAAATGGGGCTGCTAGAAAAGCCATGATTTCTATTTTTAATTTATTAGGAAAGACTCATCCTTTAACTAAAAAATATCAACAAGAATTGATGATGACACTTTACTAACAACCTAAATGAAAATAAAAATCCCCCCCCACACTCCCCACCCCTCCCACACTCAACTTAACTAGAATATTGATACACCCAATTAAAAACTGGTATTAACTATTTTAACCCCCACTTACAGGAGGAATAAACACCAATTCATCTCCATCTTGTAATTGAGTGTCCGCTTCCACAAATTGATAATTAATGGAAAAACGGGTAATACTTTGCCATTTTTGTAGTTCAGGATGTTCTTTAATCATCATCAATAAAACATCAATAACTGTGGTTTCTGAAGGAAGTTGTCGTTTTAATTCTGAAACTCCATACACCTCTTGATAAATAGCAAACAGTTTAATCGTGATAGTGATAAAAGATTGAGTCATAATAATAAATATTAACCTGAATGTATTTTTGCGAGCAACTAAGCTCAAGTAATTCTTAATTTTCTAGGGTTTCAATATATTAACTTTTCTCTCAAAATTGATCCATAATAATAAAAATATGTCAAGCTGAAAGTAAAAGAAGAAGTCATAAAAAACGGGGGGGCTATGACGAACCAAGTAGAAAGTCGGGAAGTCCTTAATTCAGTAGCTGTCGAAACTAACCCAGTTACTCCTACCTATGAAAAAATTTTAGTTGGGATAGAAGAAGGGGATAGTAGCAAAGAGGTGTTTGATACTGCCTTAGAATTAGCAAAAGCGCAGGGTAGTCAATTGATGATTTTAACGGTTATTCAGGAAAATCTTCGGGGAAACCTGGACTTACCTATTTACTCAGAAATGACAGGATACGGGAGTATTTACACCCAAGAAATGGTGGAACTAGAAGAAAAATTAATCCAAGAGAGTTTAGAAGAGTTGCAACTTTGGCTCAAACGATTAACTCGAAAGGCCATGGATGAGGGAATCAAAGCGGAGTCAGATTATTCTTATGGAGAACCCGGATCACAAATCTGTGGGTTAGCCAAAAAATGGGGTGCTGATTTAATCATTGTTGGCCGTCGGGGTCGTCGTGGACTCTCGGAGTTATTATTAGGCAGCGTGAGTAATTATGTCATTCATCATGCACCTTGTTCTATTTTAGTAGTACAACATTAGTATTCACCGTTTACTGATTTCAGAAAATGTCAACGGATTGGTTAGAATGGAACATAGGAGTTAAACAAAAGTCATTGAAGGTCTAAGATCAACTCCTAGAAAACTTTAATATGATTAAACTCCGTAAAATTAATGACTAAACTCCCTAGTGACTGAGATTAAGCTATCATCATAGACTAATCTTGATTATTAGATTGAACCGCCTGTTATTTAATTTTTCTATTGCTAGAAAGCCAAAATCTAACCTAAGACACAATGACCACAGATAACATCCGACTACGTAACGAATTTATTAATACACAAGTAATCACCCGTGACGGGGGTAGAAAGTTAGGGGTTGTTAAAGAAATTTTAGTTGATATCGATCAACGGGAAGTTGTCGCTTTGGGACTACGGGACAATATGTTGTCCTTGTCTGGTATGCCCCAATATATGTACATTACCAGTATTCGGCAAATTGGGGATGTCATTTTAGTGGACAATGAAGATGCGATCGAAACCGTTGACATTGACCTTTATTCTCCTGTAATTAACTGTGAAGTAATCACAGAAGCAGGGGAACCCTTGGGCCGTGTCAGGGACTTTCAATTTGATCTTGCAACCGGTCAAGTTTCTTCTATCATTATCGCTTCTCTGGGTTATCCCCAAATTCCCGATCAAGTGATCAGTACCTACGAAATATCGATGGAGGAAGTGGTAAGCAGTGGTCCTAACCGTTTAATTGTTTTTGAAGGGGCCGAGGAACGTTTAACCCAATTAACCGTCGGTGTGTTAGAACGATTAGGAATTGGCCGACCCCCTTGGGACCAAGAAGATGAAGACTATATCTACAGTCCCCCAACGGCCAAACCTGAAAACCAGTTAGGAACCGGTATTCCCATCAAAACCCCCATACAAGCGAAACAACCGGTGGTAGAAGAACGTTGGGATGAAGATACCTGGGAACAACCCATTACCCCTCCTCCTCCCAGACGACAAGCGGAGTCTATCCGTTACGAAGAATATGAGGATGAGTACGAAGAGGATAATTGGGGAGAAACCCGACGGGAAGAACCGGTATCTTATGAACCCCCTGTGCGAGAAAAGGAATATCAATACGATGATGTTCAAGGGGATGTTTGGGACGACGATATTGAACCGGAACCCTATAACCCCCGTCCTGTCAATATTCCTCAGAAACAAAAGCAAGCTGAATATTACGAAGAAGAAGCTTAAAAATTGTTGATGTAGAAGGTGGGGATACCCACCTTTTTTGAGTTGGATTTCCTATCAAGAGAATTCTCTGGGTTGCTAGTTTAAGATTATTTAATTGAAAAGATGCTGAAATTACCAAAATTCTTTTATTTTAAACGATCAAATCTATTATATTTAGTCATCTCTCTAGGGATTCTTTTATGGTGTATGAGTGTAGGGTGGGCTTTTACCCAAGCTTTAGCAGCAAAACCCAGCCCCATCTTAGCCCAATCTCAATCCTTGCCTCCCCTGGACCCCAATCGTTCCACGGTTGAAGCAGGGAAAGAACTTTACGTCTCTACTTGTTCTGGGTGTCATATTGCCATTCCCCCAGAAGTCTTACCCACAGAAACCTGGCAAGAACTTCTAGAAAACCCTCAAAAACATTATGGAACATCAGTCCCGAATATGATTCGTCTGAGTCAAGTATTAATGTGGGATTATTTGAAAAGCAATTCTCGTCCTATGGTGCTTAGAGATGCTCCAGTTCCTTATTATATTGAACAATCTCAATATTTTAAGATTCTTCATCCTCGTGTTGAGTTTAGTGAACCCATTACCACAAAAAATTGTGTGGTTTGTCATCCAGGGGTCAAAAATTTTAACTATCGTACCTTGACTGTCGAATGGGAAGATGCACCGTGAACTACCCCAACTAAATTCTAGTTAAGTTGAGTTTAGGAAGACGGGGAGAATGGGAGACTGGGAGATGGGGAGAAATTCATGGACAGTTTACTATTCCTTGTTTTCTGTTGCCTGTTTTTTGTTCTCTTGAATGGGAATATTAGCAAGAGAATAAGTCATTTTCTTAGTTTCTCCTAATTTCCCTAAACGTTTTGGATTTTGGTTATTAAAAGTTACCAAAATTAAACCAGCATTATTGGCTTCAAGGATAATATTTTTATCGGCTTCCCAAGTTTTTTGGGTTTCTTTATTCACCACCCCATCAAAGAGCATTTTTCCATCTACTGTCACTTTTAGGGTTAATTTTCCTTTGCTATGAACCTTAACTATTACTGGTTTTTTTATGGGTTGAGATTGCTGAGGGGAGACGGCTACAGGGGCAGGGAGTTGTTCAATAGACCCTTCTAAAGCTGACCGTTTTAATGTATTAGAAATACTCTGAACCGAAATAACAACAATGATAATATATAAAAAATAAAGATGAATAGGACGAAATTGTAAAACAGGAAACAAGAATCGCAATCTTGGAGAATTATTGGATTTTATATTACTTTCTAAGGGAAAACTTTCAGATAATTCTTTTCCATTTAATCCTAAAAAATCAGCATATTTTTTAATAAAACTACGAGTATAAATTGCTTCAGGTAATTCCTCTAATTTAGCTTTTTCGATTGCTTCTAATAATCCCATAGAAATACGAGTTTCTGAAGAAATGAATTCAAGGCTCAACCCTTGTTTTTGACGTTCATAAAACAATGTTTGACCAATATTTTCTAAAATTTCTTTTTGTAATTGTTTGGGATCAAAGGAATGTTGATTACGTTTGGTAAATTTAGATAATAACTTGAGTAAAAGTTGAAGATAAATAGATTTTTTAGGAGGTGGAGAAGATTCAGATTCATCAGTTGACTCCTCGGTAGTTTGGTAGCCATTTGAGAGCAATTTTCCCCATAATTGTGTCCATTTACGATTATCGGCCACCAAAGAACCCTGACATTGAGATTCTTGGGTGTGATCAGTATCGTGATGAGGAGAATTGAGCGATGATTGTTTCCTGGACATATTTATTGAATCAACTTCCCTTCCGTTTCAACGATGAAGTTCGTACCATGCTTGAGAAAAGCAATTTCTGAAGGGGTAAGCAAACGATAATGGCCACTGAGTAAGCTGTTTTCATTGGGAGGAGAAAGGACAAGAGAACCAATAGCAGTACGATGAAGTCGGAGGACATGAAAACCCAATTGTTGAACAATACGGCGAATCTGGCGATTTCTTCCTTCAGTGAGAATCACTTTTAAGCGAGTGTGCTGACGACAACGACGAACAACCTCTACCTGAGCCGGTAAAGTCTTTTTGCCCATTAGCATAACACCTTCACGCCATTGTTGTAACATTTCTTCGGGAAAATGTCCTTTAACCCATACTTCGTAGGTTTTCGGTAAATGATAACGGGGATGGGTTAATTTTAAGGTTAAGTCTCCATCATTGGTCAACAGTAACGCACCCGAAGAGTTAATATCTAGTCTTCCTACTGGATGAATTCCCGTTTTGTGTCTTAACGCTTTGGGTAATAAGTCTAAGACGATGGAACGATTTTGGGGATCATCGCAGGTACAAACCACTCCCGTTGGTTTATTCATTAAAATATAGATCAATTGAGGCCGCTGACTGGGTTGAATAACTTTACCATCTACTTCTAGGCGATCGCAGTTGGGATCAGCTTTGTCCCCTAAGGTTACGATTTCCCCATTTAACCTAACTCGTCCTGCCACAATCATATCTTCTGCACGACGACGAGAGGCCACTCCCCATTGAGATAAAATTTTTTGCACCCGTTCAACCATGACGCTTTGGCCTCACCCTTGCCAGTCTTCCCTAATATTCTACTGACTCCTTAGACAAAAATCCTAATTTTTAGTCATGTGTTTTTCAATTTGTTTAACTTGATTATTGTAAGGTTCCCACGACTACGCTACGCTAAAGTCGTGGGATTAAAGTCAGTGAAGAAGTCACCTTCTCCACTGCTCTCCAAAACGGAACGTGATAGTTTCCCATCATTCCGCTCCTCAGTAGAACGGCTATTGTCATTAGTACGTCATCACAAGCATATCGGTGAAAAAAAAATTACAGATCAAGGATTTTTCTAATCTCATCGGTGGCCTTTTCCATGAAAATTGAAGGATCTTGATTACTATTCAATGCTTGATGGAGATAATTTTGTAGAATATTCGATATTTCCTGATAATTAGGGTGTTTAGGTCGTAAAACTGTGTTATTCAAACTTTTCTCAATGATAGGATAATAGTTATATTTTTTGACCAGTTGAGGATCACGAAGTAATATTTTGCGGGTGGGAATATATCCCCCCAATGCTAACTGACGTTGAGAGGCCATGCTAGTAAAAAATTGAATCGCTTTCCAAGCAGCATGAGGATGTTTACTGTGTTTAGTGATCCCTAACCCCCATCCTCCTTGACAACTCCAAGATTGAGCAGCATCATTTACTTTAGGCATTAATGTTACTCCAACCCGACCACGAATCAGAGAGTTATTATCATTAAAAGATTGCCAAGCTTGTGGCCAATGACGAAGAAATAGGACTTTTCCATTCATAAATTTTCGACTGGTATCGTTTTCTTCATCTGATAAAACGGATTTTGGTGAAACTCCTTTTTTGATTAAATCTCGTAAGAAATCAATGGTTTTAATGGTTGGTTTTTCGGTTAAACCAATCTGGTTTGAGTCATTTATCCAAAACCCATCATATCCTTTTAATAGTTCAACAAACATAGCAATAGATGCTTCATATTGTCTTCCTTGCCATAAATAACCTGTTTCTATTTTATTTTTCTTTTTGAGATAGTTAGAAATACAAATAAGATTATCAAAGGTCAAATTTTTAATATTAAATTCACCACAAGATTGAGTGGATTGTTGTTGGATACTATTCAATATATCTTGACGATAATATAAAAGACTAACATCGGATCTTAAGGGAATACGGTATAATTTATTATTATAAGAACTAGCATCTAAATCTTGTTTAAAAAAGTCTTGATAAAGTTGTTGCTTTTCTTGTTTAGTAAGGAATTGATCAAGATTTTTTAACCATTCTTTTTTAGCTAATTCTGCTGTCCAAATAATATCTAAATAAACGAGGTCATAATAACTAGGATTTTCTTTAAATTTTTCAATATATTGGTTAAATAAAACGTTGGATATATTAGAACCTGTTTCTAACTCAATTTTTACTCTAGGATTATCTTTTTCAAATTGTTGTATTAATGGTTGCCAATAGGTTGCTTCTTCATCACGAATTAATAGCTTTAAAGTGGTTTGAGAAGAGGTACAAGCGATAAAATAAATAACAATTACAAATAGTGATAAAGCAAACTGTAATCGTTTGATCAACATAATTTTAGTCTCAAGATAACTTTGATTATTTATTCTAAAACACAAGTAGAATGATAGGGAATTGGTTTCATAAATTTTTTCCAAGTTTGACGGGTTAAATTTTGGGTTAATAAATCACAACTTTTTTCATCCAGAAGTGTTTGACGATTCCATAAGGGAAATTGTAAAATTTCTTTTGAAGTTATAACAGTTAATAGATAATTTTTTTCTTTTTTAGTGAATTCTATTGTTTTAATCTCCTCTTCACTTTGCAACTTTAACCATATTTTTGCAGGTTGACGACTCAATCTAATTTCAATCTCATCATTTTCCTTAAGAATCGCAAAATAGTTTCCATCAGAGCTAATCTTAACAGTTTTTACCTCATGTTGTAACGATATTTCTTGTATCTGATTAATGGTTAGTTTCTCAAAATTCTTGACATTCCAGATAGTAAGCTTATTGGGATTATGAGTAGCGATTAAATAGTTTAATTCATCGTTCCAAACAAGATTTTCTAGATTTGTATTTGACAATTTTTGACAGTTCTGTTGTTTAAAAACGGGCAAATTAAATAAGCAGATTTTCCCATTAATATAGGTAAATAAAGATTGATTATCAGTTAAAAAGTCAAATATATTTGCTGATAAGAGTATATCATTATTTTGTTTATCTTTATCTAAATTGACAATAAAACCTTGATTATTACTCTCTAAAATTACTAAGAATTGACTATTATAACTAAATTTAACATCATTGATGGCTTTATTAAAAATCACTTTACCATCCTGTAGCTCCATTTGTGGATTCATTTTCCACAGTCTCATTTTCCAATCATCACTAGCAGTCACTAAATATTGTTCATCTGGACTAAATTTGAGATGATGAACTTCGTCAAAATGAGGTAAAGTGGCAATTAATTTCCATGACTTATCATTACTTTTATGAAAAATTTTAACAACTTCATTTTCAATTACACCTAAATAATTTCCTTGATAACTCCAGATAATTTTCTGATTTTTATCCTGAGAATAAATATTAATTTGACTCATGTTATTATCAGCAATATTCAAAATATTTAATTTATTATTATCAATACTAGCTAACTGATTACTACTTTTATGTAAAGAAAAATTTTTAAGATTTGAAGAAAAAGGGATGACTTTAACCTCGTTATTAGGTGTAATATTCCATAAACGAACGGTATTATCCCAACTAGCGGTTATAAGAGTTTGATGATTTAATAATTTAACATCTATAATAGGTGCATTATGAAACATTTGACTAGATAAACTGTTATCAGAATTAAGATCCCAAACTTTTGCTTGAAAATCATCTCCTACGGTAATCAAATCTTGATTATCTTTAGTAAAAATAGCTTTATTGATTTGATCATCATGGTGAATTAATTTATGATTTTTAGTTTCTGGTAAAGAATAATTCTCTGCGTTAATAATTTTATCTAAACTCCAAACTTGGGCCACATTTTTGCTCACTGTAACTAATGTTTGATCATCATTACTGAAGGTGATATCTGAGATAAAACTAGAATGATTAAGATAATAGGTTTTCTCGTTATTTAAGTTAATCAGTTTAACAATACCATCGTAACTTCCTGTAGCTATAAATTGACCATTATGACTAAAAATAACTTTGTTTACACCTTGTTTATGATTAAGTGTTTTAATATTTATTCCTTTTTCAAAATCCCACACCTTCGCAGTTTTATCTAAACTTCCAGTGATTAAATAAGGTTTAATGGGATGAAAATCAAGGGTAATAACATTCTCCTTATGAAAAAAAGAAATTAATTTTTTTGTGTTAATATTTAATAATTTTACTTGATTATCTGCCCCTACTGTTGCCAAATAATTGGAATGGGGAGAAAAAGCGATCGCATTAACAGCAGAATCATGTTTAAACGTTTGACTTAATTGACCATTTTTATACCATAATTTTACTGTACCATCAACACTGGCAGTTGCAAAATAATTCCCATTTGAACTAATTGCTACCCCATTAATACTATAATTGTTATGGCTAAATTGGTGTAGTAATTGTCCGTTAATTTGCCATAAATAAGCTTTTCCATCTAAACTTCCTGTTAAAATGCTTTTACCATCAGGATTAACTGCTATCGTATTAACTTGGTTTGAATGAATAAGTGTTTGATTGATTTTAGGGATTTTTGCTAAGTCTTTGTAAAAATTTAACGGAATAGCCATATTATCATTCCGTCTTAAACTTTCTACTTGTAGCAAGATTTTTTCCTGTCTTTGATTTGCTTCTATTGTTTGAGAAATTGACATTAAATTTTCTGAAAACTGTTCTTGATATCGCTGTCTAAATTGATACCATTGAACACCAAAAAACAAGCCAATTAACGCAAAAATAGAACTACTAAAAAGTAATGTTAATTGATTTTTTTTCTTACGTTCTTGCTTTTCATGTTCTTTGACACAAACATGAAGAAACTGTAAATCTTTTTTGGTTAATTCTTGGCCTTGATTAGCCCATTCTTCAAATTTATTTAACTGTTGAGGTGATAGTAAATACTGAGATTTATTATTTTTAGATACTAGCCATTGTTGAAAAGCATTGATATAAAAATCAGGTCTAATTTTTAATAATTGTTGATTAATTTTATCCCCTATCCAGGCTTCATCAAAAATAGTTCGGTAAATCTTATTATATACTTCTAAATTACTCTTATTTTTAACAACTAATCCTGATAGTCTTAACTCATATTCTTGAGATATATTTTGGTTATAACTAGGTTTTGCTTTAATAATTTTTTGATATAAAATCAATAGATCAATAACAGGTTGAGAATTATGAATAATTCTATTTTCAATAATTTGTAAATGAATTGGATCATCATTACTTCGCCAATTATTAATAATTTTTTCTTGAACCAATTGTCCTATATTAATGTTATGTTTAGGGATTGCTTGTGATTGATTAATAACTAGCTGACAAATTTTTATGGTTAAAAATGGTTGTCCTCCCGTCCAAGATAAAATATCTTTCAATATTTGTTGAGGGTTATCACAATGTATTTTTAATCCTTGCGTTAAAGGTTTTTCTGCTTCTTTAAAGGTAAATCCTTTTAATTCAATCGCTTTACCAATATTAAAAGGAGTTCTTTGTTTATCTTCTATTAAATAAAAGGGTCGAGTAACTCCCAACAAACAAAAAGTTAGCCTATTAACCTTCTTATTAGTACCTCGATTATTATAACAAGCTCGAATAGAAGCAAAGAAATCATCGGTTGAAAAATCTAAATTAATAACCGTATCGATTTCGTCAATAAAAATAATAATATTCTCTTTAATTTGCTCCAGTAAAATATCATTTAAAAAAGCTTCCCACTTACTTGAAAAAGATAAAAGTTCTTGCTTTTTCCACCAATCTGACAGATTAAAATTAAGATTTAGACTTCGAGAAATTTTAGAGATCAAAGTTGCATACCACTGTTGAATAGTTAAGCTACTTCCAATACCAGCTAAATCAAGATTAACGACTGTATAACCGTCTTCTTGCAGTTGTTTACTAACCTGAAACTGTAAACTAGTTTTTCCCATTTGTCTTGCATTAAATACATAACAAAAATCTCCCTTAATTAAAGCTTGATAAAGGATGAAATCAGCTTCCCTCTTAACATAATAAGGAGTATTAGGAGATAAAGCACCACCGACTTGATAATTTTCCATTTTTTTATCTTAACTTATTCAATTATTAATATCTATAAATTGTCTTTAAAATAACGATGATATAAATCACAAAAATAAGTTACTCTATTATTGTTATCTTGTTTGATTAAACCCAAACTATCTAATTTCCAAGTAATATTATCATCTATCTTAATGCTAGTAGATGAATTCACTACCTTATCATAAGTATTAATCAAATCTTCTGACTGTTTAAGCATAACCAATAAACCCCTTAAGTAACTAGAATAAATGCTTCCTTGGTGGCAAGCAGATTCAATAATATCTTTTAATGTTTCTTCAGGATAATTTTTTAAATAATTAAAAGTCAAAGTAACTAAATAAGGATGTCCACTAATCAAATCATATAAAGCTTCATTTTCCTTATCTTTTAATGTTAAGCCATAATCTTTAGATAATGTTTTGACTTCTTGGCTGGTAAAAGGTTTAATCTTAATAGTTTTACCAACATTACCCAAGGGCGAGTGATCAATATTTCCGTTGGCATAACTCTCAGTAGAATGGGCAATAATTAAGTGAGATTTGTACCATAATGTAGGTTTATTTTCTTCTAGCATCCTCTTTGATTCCTGAAAAAGATAACGCAATAAATCGCAAAACTCATCACAATAAGGTAACTCAAAAATTTTATCTAAATCATCTAATACCAAAATAAAATTTTCAGGTGATAATGATAAAAGTTTTTCTAACAATATAGTCATATTTTGATTGGGGGGTAGTAAATCCTCCCATTTGTCGATTCTTGGCTTTAGTTTATTGATTAGTGTCGTTAGTGCCTCGATGTCCTCGGTGAATGATTGATTTAAGTTTATTTGCTTTTCCTTAATTTCATCGATTTCATCCTCTATATCTTCTATCATTTTTTTTATCAATGATTGACAAAAATACTTCATTAGTGTTTGATAATCAAACATTACGGAACTATCACAACTATTGAAAGTAAAATAAACAATTCTATACTGCTGATTACCTTTGAATCGTTTCAATAAGTTATTGATTAAAAATGTCTTACCCATCAACCGAGGGGAACGAATGCGAACCAAGGAACCAGGTTCTTTGATATAGTTTTCGTATTTTTCTTCATTAATAAAATTTCTCACAGAAGGCACAAAATCTAGACCATATCTTGTTAACATAGAAGAGTCTACTAATTCAGATTTATATTGCCAAAATAATTGAACTAATTTTTCTCTTATATAAGGATCTTTTTTGCCAAACTTAGGATCACGAAAACCAAAATGTTCAGCAGACATAGAAATATTCTTTCTGATTCTTGATTTGGCTGATTTCAAACTATCTTCTTCAGGTTTTTTTCTTAACGTAGGTAAACCTTTAATAATGTCTGTATCATTTAGTTTTCTCTGAATTTGCTCACTTTGTTCCTTACTCATCTCATGGAAAAGCAGGGTAATTTCTTCTTTACATAAACTAACTAAAATAAGAAAGATTTTTTCAGGATAAAAGCTTAAATCAAGCTGTGCATTTTCTGAATCGTCAAATCCCAATAAAAATGGTCTTAATGCTAATTTTCGTTTGTAGGGTAGTGTTTCGTATCTTGCATCAAATTCTGGTTGAGTTTTAGGAATACTATTCATAATATCTAGTTTAAGAAGAAATAAAATCAGCTAAGAAATAATTTGCAAACAATAGCGATTACGTCCCGTTGCTTTAGCACGATATAATGTCATATCTGCTACTTCTAATAAACTTAAAGTGGATAAATTTGTGCTAGGTACAGTAACAGCAATCCCTAAACTAACAGTAAGATAAGAACTGATAGGAGAAATATAGTGATTAATGTGTTGTCCTTGTATCCGTTCAACAATTTTCTCAGCTATAAATTCAGCCCCCTGACTCGGTGTATTGGGTAGGATAATTGCAAATTCCTCTCCCCCATAACGAAATACTAAATCTCCCGGACGTTGTAAGGTATCTTGTATAATTTGAGCCACTTGCTTTAAACAAATATTACCTTGTTGATGGCCATAATAATCATTGTACAGTTTGAAATAATCCAGGTCACATATTAACAAAGATAAAGGAATTTTTTCTCGTTGACAACACTTCCACTCTTGTTGAAGATAACGATTAAAATAACGGTAGTTAGGAATTTTAGTTAAATCATCAAACAGTATTAATTGTTCTTGACTCACTAAATAGGATAAGACGCGAGCAATTATTTGAGTTGTACTATCCCCTTTCACTAAACCAATTATTTGCTGGTTCAGCATAATGAAATGTTCTTCTGGTGACACTATTGTTGGTGACTCTCCTAAGAGTAAGTTACCATTAATATCTTCAATTGAAGTTGGAAGATTAATGAATTTCATCAAGTCTAATAAGAGAGATTTTATCTCAGAATTGTCCAAGAATTCTTCTAAGGATGTAGACCTAAACATTTGAAAGTAACTTAGAGATTACTTTATTAGTTTACTTGCAAATATTAATACTCAAACCTTTGTGAAAAAAAAATCACACACAGTTATTTGACAGTATAACTATGTTAATTCCCTTCTGAACAGACTGTAATACAATCAGACAAAAGGGAAGAAAAAAAACGATAAGTTATGTCAATCTATCAAAGTTTAGCGATTCTTGTATCTGTCAACAACTGTCTGTTTACTGACTCGGATTAATTTATAAACCCCTTCTTGCTTAATTAAGCTGTAGTCAGACTTATCTAAACCCAATTTACTCAGATATTTTTGTTCACTAATAATTAACACAGTATCACGACTATCTGTTTGTTGAAAATAGTCTAACGCTGGACCATTATCAATATCTGCTTCTGTAACAGAATCAACCACATCTTGAGTATAAAAGACCAAAGTCGGACGCATAAAACCCAAAAACGCCAGTCTTTCTTCTGGTTGTCTTTCTGTCTTCACAATGGTGGAAAGTTCCCGTAAAGGTAATTGTCTTTGGTTATCAACAATTTTAGCCACGGGCAAACCTACCCAAGAGAAAAATGCTAAAAATCCTAATAAATTAGCCACCCATAACCAGCGACGATAATGACGGAAAAATAGAAATAAGAGGCAAGAAAATGCAGCCGATGACCAAATAATTCCCCCTTTAACGGCTAAATTTGAAGCCTGTAATAGTTCTTTGAATTGAGGCATCATCGCATCTTCACCAATTAATTGATAACTGGAGAAACTAGCTATTCCTAAACCAAGCAAAATACCAATATTAGCAATACCACTTAATAAAAATAAGAAAGACCAAACCCCCGATGATTCTTCTGATTTTGTTTCAACCTGTTCGCTCCAAAATAAAGCAATAATAATAGCAGCAGACGGCATTAAAGGAAGCACATAACCCGCTAATTTTGTTACGGAACTAGAGAAGAAAATAAGAACCACTAAAAACCAACATAAGCAAAAGATTCCTAGATGAGTTGTTCGAGATGAATTGACCCATTGTTGTCGCTGCCAAACCTTTAACTTAGCTATAGCTAACGGTAAATAAATTGACCAAGGTAATAAACCTACCATAATCACAGGAAAATAATAATACCACGCCCCAGGATGACGACTTACTACGCTGGTAAATCTTTGTACATTATGGAGTCCAAAAAAAGTATTAATGTATTCTTGTCCGTGTTCTAAAGTGACTAAAACAAACCAAGGAACAGAAATCAATAAAAAGCTACCAATTCCTAACAGCCAAGGGGTTTCTTTTACAACTTCAATAAATCGTCCAACATAGACAAGAAAAACAATCACCGTTAAACCCGGTAAAACCAAGGCCACTGGTCCTTTTGCTAAGACCCCTAAAGCCATAAATACCCAATAACCGATGTACCACCATCGTGAAATAGATAGCCCAAAATAGGATTTAGAACTGGTTTCAGAATAGCCATATCCAAGGAAAAAAGATAACAAAGCTAGGGCAATACCACTGGAGAGAAACATATCAGAAACTCCCGTTCTTCCCCAGGCTATCCAAAAGGGATTTAAGGCAATAATGGCAGCCCCTATCCAAGCAGAAACCCATAATTTTGTTGGAGTGTGACTTGTTTCTTTTGCTCGTGAAAAACCGAATTTTTTGAGGGTATAAAAGCCTAAAAAAACAACAGCGATCGCAGCTAAAGCTGAAGGAACTCTCGCCCCCCATTCATTAATACCAAATATTTGAAAAGATAACCCAACTAACCAATAAGTTAAGGGAGGTTTATCGAACCGAGTTTCTCCATTCCAATAGGGAGTCACCCAGTCCCCTGTTATCACCATTTGGCGGGCAGCTTCAACAAACATTGGTTCTGTTTTATCCATTAAACCAATGCTTCCTAAGTTAGCAATAAAAGCAATAAAACTAATTAAAAAAAGCCATAACCCAGAAAAAATCCACAGAGTTTTAGTGTCTTTTTTCCAGGCATTAACAATCTTGTTTTTGTTATTATCTAAGGTTGCTTTATTCATTTTATATTTAAAACTTACGATATTTTTTACTAATTAATTTTAAAAGAGTAATAGAAAAAAGGAAACCCAAATAGGCAATGCAAACACCTCCAATTAAATCCGTAAACCAATGAATATTTAAGTAGATACTAGCCCAGGCCATCAAACCAACTAAAATAGTAGAAATAAGATATAAAAATGTTCCCCATTTTGGAAAATGGAAAGAGACTAAATAAGAAAGATATAAATATAACATTAAATTGCCAGAAACATGACCACTGGGATAACTTTTTCCGTGGACATCAATTAACCCAGGTGCAGGACGAATGCGACCAAACCAAGGCTTTAAAATTTGGTCTATTAATATTAAAACCCCCATCGCTGATATAGCTAAAACTTGGGCTTCTTGCCAATAACGTTTCCAACATAAAAATCCCAATCCTGCGATAACAATAAAGACAGCAACTTCTGCTTCTCCTAAAAAGTAAGATACCCTAGCCAAAATCATTAAACTGGGATGGTGAAAGTGACGAACCCAATCTAAAAAAGTTGCGTCCCAAGCATCTAAATTTCCTGAAACAACAGCTACAGTTAAAATGATAAATAACAGTAAAATAATAATGGCAGTAATAAAGGTATTATTTAGCCCATCCCAAGAATATTGTTTCAGTTTTAGCTTCATACTGTTAGGGTATTTAATCAATCGTTAAGTATCATCTTATAATAACACCTAGATTTTAAAATAGCTTTAACCTCATTTAACCTTAAGTGGCTATCTTTACTACTATGATGTTTATCAGATTCTAAAAAAGATTAATCTATCAGATATCAAATATAAAATAAAATTATGAAACTATTGAATCATCGGACAAAAATTGTCGCTACCATCGGGCCAGCAAGCAGTTCCCGCGAAATCCTCATTAATATGATTAATGCAGGAATGAATGTTGCCCGTTTAAATTTTTCTCATGGTAGTTATGATGATCATCAGAAAATAGTAGCTTTATTAAGGTCTATCTCCAATGAATTAGAAACTCCAATCACTTTATTACAAGATTTACAAGGACCAAAAATTCGCATTGGACAATTACCCGACGGACAAATCTCTCTCATAGACGCAGAGACAGTCACATTAGTTCCCATTGCTGATTATAATTATCAATCTAGCACTGTTGGCATTGATTATCCTTATCTAGCAGAAGAAGCAGAAATTGGGTCGCAAATACTGTTAGACGATGGTTTATTACAATTACAAATCCAAGAAATTAAAGGAAATGCTGTTATTTGTAAAATTATTGAAGGTGGTATCTTAAAAAGTCGTAAAGGGGTTAATTTACCCAGTTTAGATTTACGTCTTCCATCTTTGACAGAAAAGGACAAAAAAGATTTAGAATTTGGTTTATCTCAGGGGATTGATTGGGTATCATTGAGCTTTGTTCGCAAAGCAGATGATATTCGTAACATCAAAAATTTATTAGTAGAAAAAGGATATAAAGATGTTCCAGTCATTGCTAAAATAGAAAAACCCCAAGCCGTTGAAAACCTAGAAGAAATTGTCAATGAATGCGATGGATTGATGGTAGCACGAGGAGATTTAGGAGTAGAAATGAGTCCTGAAAGAGTTCCAATTTTACAAAAAAAGATAATTAAATTATGTAATTTTCGGGGTAAACCTGTTATTACTGCAACCCAAATGTTAGAAAGTATGATCAATAATCCTCGTCCTACTCGTGCGGAGGCCAGTGATGTAGCTAATGCAATTATAGATGGAACCGATGCCGTTATGTTATCCGGTGAATCTGCTATCGGAAAATATCCCATCAAAGCAGTACAAATGTTAGCTAAAATCGCTCAAGAAGTGGAAAAAGATGTTACTTTTCCTAATAGTCCACCAGCCGATACCGATGAAACCCGAGCCTTAAGTGAAGCTTTAAATATTGTTGATCAAATTCTAGATTTACGTTATATTGTTACCTTTACAACTTCAGGCTATACCTCACTGCTTGCCTCTAAAGAACGTCCATCAGTTCCTGTCATTGCTATTACTCCCAATGTCAAAGTTTATCATCGTCTAAATTTAATTTGGGGTGTTATTCCTGTCTTAATTAATGAAACAGTTGACTCCTTTGAAGCCTTAGTAAATCAAGCAGAAACTTGTTTAAAAGAACGGCAATTCGTATTACCAGGAGATCAAATTTTAATTATGGCTGGTATTCCAACACAAACCATAAAAGGCACTAACTTCATTAAAATTCATCGAATTTCAGCCTAGACCTATTCATTGGAAGTTCCAGGGTTAGAATTAGCGACCGGCGTACCGATTATTTACGATTTTGATAAAAAGGGTAACGTACTAGAAAAAACAATATTAAACTAAAAAAAACTGGATCTTTTTAAAACCCAGTTACAGCAATGAGATTGACAAAGCTTGGGACTATTCTGCTTAGAGTAGTCCCCAAAAGTGTAAGACCCCTTGGCCGGTGACTAATTCCACGATTAAAGCTGAGACAAAGCCAATCATTGCTAGACGACCATTCCAGTTTTCGGCATAGCCGGTAAAGCCAAATTTTCCTTCGTTTTGGTTATTGCTTTTCATGGGGTATAGCAGAAGATAGAGGTTTCTGTAAAGTATTGTAAATAAATATTAACAATTTAGCAACGTTTAGGGAAAGTTAAGAGTGGTTAGGTTAAAAATGCGGAGTTCATGATGTTATCGTTCGCTGGGTCATCAACTTATACACGAAAGCTAACACGAAAGCTAACATCGACCCTTTACACTTATACTCAAGAACCATTGTTAATAAATTTTAAGAGGAGAGAACGATGACTGGTGAGCAACTTCAACAATCTTATCAACAACAACTGGTTAAAGCTGGTGTATCCCAACAAAAAGCTGAACAAGCAGCTAAAACATTAAGTGTTCAAGAACTGCAAATCATTGGCGAGATTTGGCAAGACTGGGGTAAGGTCGTTGGTCGTATGAATTAAAATTGAACTGTTTTTCGGAAACACATCCGTCACGGTGGGGACTCCTACAACTGTCATTCAACGATAAAATCAAAACAGCCCACAACAACATCAATCAAGTGATATGACAATCCCTCCTGAGTCTTCTTCTGTGTCATCCTCAGAAGCTAACGGCAAAGAAGAGATTAACTCCTCACCCTCCTTAAATTCTGCTACCAATAGTCCTTTATCTTCTACTAATTTGGTGTCTCCTCAAGAGTCACCTAAACCTTTATACCTTCAAGAAGTTAAATCTTCTAATCCTTGGTTACTCTTAACCACCATCAGCGTGATGGGAATCGGTTTAATCCTTCATTTACCTTGGGTGGGATTAACCAGTGCTATCATCGCTCTGATTTTATCCTTGAGAGTCATCTTTCCCTCTGTTCAAGATTGGTTTCTGAGATACCTCACCCCCGAGGAGAGAGAAACCCTTATCGGATTTACCGTTTTTGCCCTCTCCTTAGGAGGGATTTTTTACTATTTAGGCATTTATCAAGCCATTGGTAATTGGCTCAATCAGTTCAAGTACGATGAGTTTGGCTCATGGGCCGAATGGGTTGGGGCCCTAGGACAAATTATGATCGCTATGTTAGCTGTGTATGTGGCCTGGGCCCAGTACGTCATCTCCAAAGACCTAACCCTTCAACAAAACCGTATTACCCAACAGCAAACCATTGACACCTATTTTCAAGGCATTTCCGATTTAGTCTTAGACGGAGAAGGAATGTTAGAAGACTGGCCCCAAGAACGGTCTATCGCCGAAGGACGAACTGCAGCTATTCTCAGCAGTGTTGATGGGATAGGAAAAGCCAAAATTTTGCGTTTTCTCTCTCAATCACGACTCTTAACCCCCTTAATGCGCGATAGTCGTCTGGGAAGACCGATGTTAGACGGATTTGGCGGTTATGCCGAAGACCGCGCTTATGGGGTACGGGTGATTAATTTAGGGGTGATGTTAGCCGGAGCTAATTTATCCCATCAAGATTTACGCTGGACCGATTTAAGTGAAGCCAACATGGTCCGCGCTAACTTAAGTGGCTGTGATCTCGTTAAAGCTAACTTATCTCGTACCGTCCTTTACGATGCTAATCTCAAAGGGGCCGACCTCAAAAGCACTCGTTTATTCTACGGTGCAATCGAAACCGCCAGTCCTCGCTCTAGAAATCATCCTCCTGATTATCTAACCGGTGCCTATACAGGAGTGGTTATTGAAAATTGCAACTTGGCAGAGCTAAAACATTTGACCCCAGAGCAACATTACTATTTATGTGCCTGGAGTGGAGACAAAAGTCGTCAGACTATTCCAGGGGGGTGTCAAGGCATTCCGAATAAGTTGAACCGATAAGTCTAGTGCTTTGGGGAAACTTAAGATAAATTAATAAACTATAGGTTTTTATAGGGAGTATCTGGTTGTGAGCTTTCAAGAGTTTTGTTTATTGTTGGTTTCTGTCCTCACCAGTGCTATGGGGCAATTGTTTCTCAAAATGGGAGCCACTAAATTAGGAAAAGTTGATGCGAGTAATGCCCTCAGTCATATTCTCAATATTATTTTAACCCCAGAACTGATCCTCGGACTGTCCTGTTATGGGTTAGGAGCGATCGCTTATATCCTTCTCTTAACCCGTGTCAGTCTCAGTGTAGCAGGACCTTCGGCCTCCATTATTTACGTCTTCTCTGTCCTCATTGGTTATTTTATCTTCAAAGAAACCATTCCTGTTCATCGGGCTTTTGGCCTAGGATTTATTGTCTGTGGCGTTTTGTTAGTGGTCTGGAAAGGGAATTAAACTTATTTTTGAGATCAGGGTTGCTAAATGTTGAGAAGGTGTGCTACGATAGTTAATCGTTGAGAAAAACAAGGGCTTGTAGCTTAGTGGATTAGAGCGTGTGGCTACGGACCACAAGGTCGGGGGTTCGAGTCCCTCCAAGCCCGTAACTATTGAAAAATATGAGTAATTCCCAGGTTATTCGTACAGATAATGCTCCTTCTCCTGTCGGTCCCTATAATCAGGCGATCGCAGCACAAGGAAAGTTGTTATTTTTAGCAGGACAAATTCCCTTAGATCCCAAAACAGGGGAACTGGTTGGGGAAGACGATATTAGTCAACAAACCCAACAAGTGATGAGAAACATTGAGGCTATTTTAGAAGCAGCCGGAGCAAGTTGGCAAAATGTTGTTAAAACCACAGTATTTTTGACTAACCTAGGCAATTTCGCCCCCATGAATCAAGTATATGCTCAATACTTTCATGAAGAAACAGCACCGGCCCGCGCTTGTGTAGAAGTCTCCCGTCTCCCTAAAGATGTCTTAGTGGAGATTGAATGTATTGCCGTTATTCCTTAAATTAAATCAAATTGATGGCAAATTACCCCACAAACTGCTGCAAAAACCGTAATGCCTAAGGCAAGAAGCGGATTTTGTCCTTGACCAACCGCAAAAGAGGTGACAATACCAGCCCCTAAACCGGCTGTTAACGCAGCACTGACGAAATCTTTATCTGTATTTTTTTTATACATAAAGGTTGCTTGATAACACAAGACAGAATTTTGACGTTGCTCAAACGTAACATCCTCTGGGAATCAAATGTCAGGAAATGTCTGAAATTGCAATCAACCTTTAGATTTAGCCATATTTCTTAACAATAGCCAAGGGTCACCAGATAAAGATACATTATTAAAGCAACGCTTATAAACTGTTACGGAAAATATGTCCAATACCTATACTGTTGAAATTCATCACCAAGGAACAACCCAAACCATCGAAGTTCCCGAAGATAAAACGGTGTTAGCTGCAGCCAAAGAAGCAGGTCTTGAGTTACCCTTATCCTGTGAAGCGGGAGTCTGTACAACTTGTGCAGGAAAACTGTTAGAAGGAGAAGTCGAACAAAGTGACGGTATGGGTTTAGGCCCTGAGTTACAAGCAGAAGGTTATGCTTTATTATGTGTGTCTTATCCTCGTTCTAATCTGAAAGTTGAAACCGAAAAAGAAGAAGAGGTTTACAGTCGACAGTTTCCACAACCATAACCAATTCTTATCTTAATTTATAGGGGTTTAATCTGATTAAGCCCCTTATTTTTAGTTTAAATTGATAATAAAGTAGATTCTATTTCTTGTTTTACCTTAGCACTAATATGGCCGTCTCCTTGCAAACATTGAACCAAGAAAACATTACCATTATAGAAACGAGTCCATAGCTCTTTTTCTTGTTCGTTTAATTGCCAATCATAGCAAATATTACGGTGATTGATTAATAAAGTGCGAAAGTTATCTACCCATGCTTGACCTTGGGTTTTCCACCAATTAAGAAGAGTGTCTTTTTCTTGTTCAAGGTCAGGAAGTTGTTGTTTCAGCTTTTTAAAATTCTCTAAAAAATCACCATCTAATTTAAACTTTTCTTCAATTTCTAAGCTAAGACATAAACTTAAAAAATGTTTTATATTAGGATTTTTAACTAAAAGTAAACTATCCATAAAACATCTGACCAAACTAGAATCAAGTTGAATATCTTTGCTTAATTGAGTTTGATAAGCAAAGTGAGAATCTAAGGATAAAGCTAAATTAAAATCTCGATGATTAAATAAGGTAAAATAGAAAGCTTTGACTGCCGATTTTTTTTCAGATAAATTCAAGGATTCTACTTTCTTATCGATAGATTGTAAGCATTTTTTTAATTTACTATTTTCTTCAGTTAAATGCTTTAGATAATCTTTGATTTTTAGCACAAAGATATCAGCTTTTGGTAACATATCAACAGTTAACAAAATGATTTCTCTCCAACTTTCATCCGCTATTTTTTGCGCTAAATCTGTTAACCTCTTATCTAAATTGTTTCTATCACTGGCTATAATATAACGAGCCGTAAAATACTCTTGAAAAGTAAGATGAGAAAAAGAATAAATATCTTTAGCTCTTTCCACCAAAACGCCATGCTGTATTTCAATAGACTTTAAAACTGCTTCACTGGTTAACCACAAAGATTCCATATCTTCTTTAAAATTACAATGATGGCATAAGTAATCTTCAATAATTTCTTGAATTTCACGACCTTCAAAAAAATAATGCCCTTCAGAAAAAGTGACCGCAGCAATTTTAGACAATAGTTTTCGTTTATCTAGTAAAGGTAAATCGTGGTAAAAATCATCTCTTTCAATTCCCCGACAGCGATCCCAGCGTTGTAATAAAATATCTAACCCTGCTTCGTATAATTTAGCTCGTTGACGAGGAAATCTAGCTCGCTCTTTAAATACAGAACACAAAAGATTGAGTAAAATTGGGGTAACGGCTAATTCTCGAATTGCCTCATTTTCAGGACTATTTAATTCTTCTAAAAATTGCTCTGCTTTTCTCTTGCCTTCTGTTTTATTTTTGCTAGTTACTACAAACCATTTTTGGACAAAATCTTGAATTCTATTATGTTCAAAATCTGCCATTTCGACGTAAGTAAAACCTCGAAAATGAAACTGTTGTGCCGAATTTCTAGAGGTAATAATCAAGGAGTTTTTATAGAAAGTTTGAGAAAAAACTTGAATATTTTTACACAATATTTCCCTATGTTGTTGAGGTACCTCATCCAACCCATCTAATAATAAAAGAAATTTTCCTGCTTCTAATAAAATTTGGCTTTGTTGATGAGATAATCCGCAATTTTTACCATAATCAAGTAAATAGCTTTGTAAATCAATAACTTCCTCATCCCCTTGCTCCCATTCAGTTCTTAATTGTATAAAACAGGGAATTAAATCTTGTCGATACTTTCTTTGACTGCATTGCAGAGCAAGATATTGCAAAAAAGTCGTTTTTCCTGCTCCTGGTTTTCCTAAAATGACCAATTTATCTTGTTTAGTGACTAATTCTAAATCGAAGACAGTGTTAGAATGGGGGGCAGAAAGACGAAGTCCGTCAGCCTTAGCCAAAGAACGTTCGAGATCAGACACTTCTAACCAACGTTGATAGCTAGGTTCGAGGTAAAAGCTTGTCTGAGTGTAAATTTTCTCTAGAGGAGGTTGAGTTAATTCAAAAGAAGATTGCAGTTGGTTACATTGAGTGGTCATAGTCTCTTTGACTTGAGAACGCATCACCGAAACTAATTCTGATACATCTAAACTTTGGGGGGTTCCCTTAGCAGTCACTGCCGAGACAGGCTTATTCGGAAGATCAGCAATGGTTTCCCAGTCTAAATTGAGTTTAAAACAAAGTTCCTTAAAAATCTGGCGAGAAACAGGACGACCGGATAAAAACTTCCAAATACTTTGGCGACTGGATAAACCTACCTCTCCTGCTAGATATTCTTGAGTCCAACCTTTAGACGCTAAGACTTTTTTCGCCGCCTCTATCCCTTCTGAAGTAGCCGATAATGATCGATGGCTCATGCTAATGGTTGAAAAAGTAACAATAATAGGGTAAAACTATCATAAATGCCAGAAAAAAATTAATTTAAGTTTTTTTATCCTGTTTATAGATAGCTGTTTTGTATTGTACCTAATCAAAACCACCGAGTCAGTGATTACTATCACCATAGATGAATGATTATAACAGCAGGAGCGCAGAGACTAAAAACATAGCACTTTTGTCTGAGATCACAGATGCTAGAAGAAAGTTTTAGTGATTGATTTAACTTAAGTTTGGGAGAAAAACAGATAACGTAACTTATGATTCGAGGCCACTGAACCTTAATTGGTTGTTATTAGATTCTTATTGTATATTAAGTATTGTGAAGTTGAAGGGAACGAACTCTGATAAAATTAACAAAATATAAATTTTTATGACACACCCTTGACTATCTACCCACAAAAGCACCTTATTTTTAATATTGTCTTTCTAACAACCAAAATCCTATAGAACCCGATGATTGATATCCATATTGATTAAGTTTATGAATTTGAGCAACCTCACACCTAATAAAATCACCCTTAGATATTTAGGATTGACCAGTCTTGGTTTACTCTTAGCTCAGTTATTATTTGGAGTAATTCAGATTCGTTGGCGGTATTATCAACGCGTAGAAAATTTAACAACGAGAATAGAAGATTTAAGCAAAGAAATCCGCGTTATTTCCCAAGATTCTAACCTGACACTAGACGATGGGACTCTAGAACGACTGATGAGAGATTCCAGTGTTAACAAAGATTTGCTGTACAGTGTCATTATCAACGAAGAGGGAGTGCCGGTCAGTAGCTTTTTTAATCAAGAAAATTCTAGCATTGCCATCACCCTTTCTCAATTCAAACAAGGCAAAATAGAATCACAACTAGAAAAACTGGTAGAACAGCCCCAAATTAGACAAATACGGCAACCGATTATTACTGCTGGACAATCGTTAGGAGAAGTTCGTATTGCTTATACGCTACAACCAACCCAAGAAAGTAATCTTAAATCAGCCAGCAAAATTTTAATCGCTTCCTTCATGGTCAGTGGCGTTTTAATCGTGATCATGTTCGTCATGTTTAGACGGGAAGTGCAACTCCCCTTAGGACAATTAGTCAAGAAAACCCAATCCTTACTACCAGAAGAAAAACGCCCTAACTTAAAACAATGGGATGAACTCTATCAATTACAGATATTGATTACCACCCTAGGTCAGTATTTTCAAGACCTTCAAGATTTACAAAAAGAAATGGCTCAACAAAAAGCCTCAGAAAAAGCCCTTGAAGAACTTAATCTGGCAAAAAGTGAATTTTTATCGATGATTGGTCACGAAATACGTACTCCCTTAAATGCAGTGCTAGGAATGACTGACTTACTGGTAGATACAGAATTGAACGAGCAACAACGGGAATTTGTAAGTATTATCGGCAATAGTGGAGAAAATCTGTTGACCATGATCAACAATATTCTCGACTTTTCCAAAATTGAAGCCAAAAAATTAGAGTTAGAAGAAGCACCCTTTGAACTCGGTCCGTGTATCGAAGACGTATTACGTTTATTTATTTCTGAAGCTTCCACCAAGAATCTAGAATTAGCTTATTTAATTGAATCCAATACCCCTCGGGCTATTGTTGGAGATAGTACCCGATTAAAACAAATTCTCGCTAATTTAATTGGTAACGCTGTTAAATTTACCGATCAAGGGGAAGTGGTGATTTATGTCAATGCCACACCCCTCGATTGTAACGAAGTAGAGGAAGAAACCCTTAATTATGAACTGCGTTTTGCCGTCAAAGATACAGGAATTGGCATTCCCTCAGACCGTTGTCATCGACTGTTTCAACCCTTTAGTCAAGTAGACGCTTCGACCACTCGACAATATGGAGGAACTGGATTAGGATTAGCCATCAGTAAACGATTAAGCGAACTGATGGGGGGAACCATGTGGGTTCATAGTATAGAAGGGAAAGGTTCCACCTTCAACTTTACCCTGCGTACCAAATCATCTCCTAGTTTCTCTCCCGTTACCTCCCAACAAGGGGAAGGGGAGTTAATGAGTAAGCGGGTGTTGATTATTGACGATAATCTGACCAATCAAAAGATTTTAATCAATCAATCTCAATCTTGGGGGATGTACACCTGTGCCGTGGATTCTGCCGAAAAAGCCCTAGAATGGTTTCGACGGGGGAATACCTGCGAAGTCGCCATCTTGGATATGAATATGCCTGAGATGGACGGTTTAGAGTTAGCCAAAGAAATTCGTAAACTACCTCACTGTGAAAATTTGCCCTTAGTAATGCTCAGTTCCATTACCAAGGCAGAAATGGCATCTCAAAGCAGTGAAGGAGAATTTGCGGCAGTATTAATTAAACCAGTGCAACAGTCCCAACTGTACTATACCCTAATGCAGATTTTTGCAGGCAAACCCATTGTCATCGCCCCACCCAAATTAGATCATCCTCCAAAAGAACCATTGCTAGGAGAAACTCACCCCTTAAAAATTTTAGTAGCAGAAGATGTAGTGGTGAATCAACAGGTGATTCAATCTTTGTTAGAAAAATTGGGTTATCGGGCAAATATCGTCAGTGATGGGCAAGAAGTCTTAGCCGCCTTGAAAACCTCCTCCTACGATGTGATTTTAATGGATATCCGCATGCCAGAAATGGATGGGTTGACAGCAACTCGTCACATTGGTCAAACCCTCGCCCCTAATCAACGCCCTCGGATTATTGCCATGACCGCAGAATCCATGCCAGGGGATAAGGAGAAATGTTTAGAAGCAGGCATGGATGACTATATTGCTAAACCCATCCGCATCGAAGAACTTAAACAAGTCTTACGTCTTTGTCAACCGCTCTCAGAGTCTGTCGCTATTGACAGAAAAATGCTTAACCAATTACGAAACATGGCAGGGGAGCGAACCGATGATATTATTAGAGTGTATCTCGAAGATTCTCTTCTACGTCTCGATGACATGAAAAAGTCCATTGAGAATAATGAGCCTGATCAACTGCGTCAAGCTGCTCATGCTCTGCGATCCTCGAGTGGGAATCTAGGAGCCACTAACGTCTGGAACTTATGTGAGGAAATCGAGGCAATTGCCCGTCAAGGAACCATTGAAGGGACAGCCCAAAAAATGTATCGGCTCAGAGTGGAGTATAGTCGCGTCTGCGATGCTCTGCACAAAGAACTCGATAGATTCCCACGCATCCCAGGCATCCCAGTATGAGTAAGTTGTTAACCTAACACGAATGGTGAATAATCCCACTTTTAAACGAGAAGATTGCTTAATTCTGATTGTTGACGATGATCGTACCATGAGAAATCTCCTCAAGATTGCTATGGAAGAAGAAGGCTATAGAGCGATTGAAGCCAAAAACGGCCAACAATGTTTAGAAGAATATCATCGTCACCAGCCTGATATCGTGTTGTTAGATGCCATCATGCCCGAGATGGACGGGTTTACCTGTTGCCAGAAACTGCGTTCTCTTAATAATAATCATTATCTTCCCATTTTGATGATTACCGCCCTCGATGATCAAGACTCCATCGACCAAGCATTTATGGCAGGGGCAACGGACTATATTACTAAACCTATTTTTTGGTCTGTTTTATCACAACGGGTTCATCATCTCCTATTGACTTGTCAAGCTTTGAGAGAGTTAACCCTCTTAAAAAGTCACTTGGTTAAACAACAGCAATGGCAACGTCTAGCCCATCAAATCACCCACCAATGGCAACCATCATTAAAACTTAAATCTCTGTTTCAAGATTGTCTAGAGCAACTGCGAAAGCAATTAGATGCAGAACGAATGGGTATTCATCGGATGGATGGAAAACTAATAGCTGAGTCTATTGCTTCGGGTTATCCATCAGTCAAAACCTTGGAATGGGAAAAAATGACCTTATTAGACCGATATCGAGCCACCTATGAGCAGGGAGAAACCATCAGACTCGATTTTTCTCAAGAGCTTAAATTATGTAATGAAGACCTGGCTCCGTTGGAGCAATTAGGGTTGAAACATCTGACCTTGATTCCCCTGATGGTTAAAAAAGATATTTGGGGGATCTTATGGATTCATCATTGTAGCTCTGACTATCATTGGGAAACCTGGGAGATAGACTGCTTGATCCATTTGAGAGATTTATTAGCCGTTAGCTCTAAAATTGTAGAATAGACGATGTCTACTGAAGATTTTAGGTGCAGACTTTTCCTGACATTTTGTTAAAAAAATGAGTACAATAAAAGAGTGGAATCTTATAATGTTCCTCAGCATACTTTAATCGAAAATTAGAACTATCATTTTATGGAATCTAGTAGCCCGTCAGGGAAGGTTTCTGAACCTCCTGCCCATAGATGGACTCACATTATGGGAATAGTGATTGCTATGCTAACACTCATAATGCCTATATTAGTCATTGCCTATTATTCTTCAAATGCTGCAACCCGTTTCCAGGTGGAGAATATACCGAAATGGACGAATGTTGAAGGAAGCCAATCAAATATAAATCCTAAAAAGCATATGGAAACTGGAGTGAGATAAATTAAACTCAAAATGGAACATTGAAGAGTCAGGTTACTAGAAAAAGCTCTTTATAGAGAGAGTTGATGAGTTAACCTAAAGTCAAGTATAATTCATAAAAGTTTAACCTTTAGGATGAGTGTACCTATAGGTTGCTTATTTAACAAAAAAGTTTACTATTGAGAACGTATATCGTTCTCATCCTTAACCGATGACTATAGTGACACACCTTACTCTAACATTCAAGTATTTAGGAGCATTTTTGCCCATCGATAGCGTTTTTTCCACCCAAGGCATCATGGTGATGTTATTGGCTGCCTATGGTTTGGCCATGTGGATGTTCCTCACCAGCGCACCAAAAGTCTACACGATTATGGTGTCTGATATAGAGGTCGCGCGACAATTTTATGAGGGTTTATTGCAGTTAAATGTGGCTGATGTACCTCTTCATTATTATTATAATTATGAACAAACCCTAGGAACCGCAGGGGTTGATCCTTTTTATATGTCCGCTACTCCTACTGCAACTACCACCAGTAACTTAGGAACCAGGGATGGACTATGGTATCAACTGAAAAAAAATACCCAACTTCATATTATTGGAGGGGCAAGTTACGGTGCAAAGAATCGTCAACGTCATGTTTGTTTTGATAATGAATGTTTAGAAGATATTTTATTAAGGATTGAGTCAAGACGTTTAAAGTATAAGGTACGTCGTAGAAAACCTCTCAATTTTTTAGTGAAGGATATTGATGAGAGAATTATCGAAATGGTAGAAGTTAAAAATTAAACGTTAAACGGGGTGGGTAAAACTCACCCTATTTATATAACTGAAGTTTAATCAATTAAATGCGTATTACCCTTAAACCTTTTACTGTTCATAAACGTTTTCCCTTAACAATTAGTCGTGGAACTACCGCAGAAAATACTAATTTATGGATAAAAATAGAATCGGATGGGATAGAGGGATGGGGAGAAGCGTCCCCTTTTTCGATAGTAAAAGGAAGCAAGATAAATAGTGAACAATTGCAACAAGAACTAACAGGAATTACGCCTAGTTTGGAAAGATTTCACCCACTACAAAGACAAGAAATAGAAACAGTTTTATTAGATAATACTATTAATTCATCCCTTAGGGCAGCTATCGATACCGCTTTGTATGATTGGTTAGGAAAAAAGGTTAAATTACCCCTATGGAAACTATGGGGAGTAACGGGAGATCATCCCTTTTCTACCTCTGTTACTATTGGTATTAGTTCCCCAAAAAAAGCAGTAGAAAGAGTCAAAAATTGGCTTAATTTTATGGAGGTTAACCTCTTAAAAATTAAGTTAGGTTCTCCAGAAGGAATCGAAGCGGATCAAGCCATGATTTTAGCCATTCGTGAAGCCACTCCTCATCTTCCTTTGACAGTAGATGCTAATGGAGGATGGACATTGAAAGAGGCGATAGTTATGAGTAACTGGTTAGCCCAATACCATGTTAAATATATCGAACAACCACTTAATGTGGGAGATGAAGATAATTTATCTCAATTATATCAGCGATCGCCTTTACCCATTTTTGTAGACGAAAGTTGTTTTACCAGCGAAGATATTATCAAACTTTCTCCTTATATTCATGGCATTAATATTAAACTAATGAAAGCAGGAGGATTAAGTGAAGTGATGAGAATGATTGCGATCGCTAAAGCTTGTAAACTACAAATTATGTATGGTTGTTATTCTGATAGCAGTTTAGCCAATACCGCCATGACTCATTTAGCAGCTTGTGCCGATTATTTAGACTTAGATAGCCATTTAAACTTAGTTGACGATCCCTTTCAAGGGGTCAGTCTTAACCAAGGAAAATTAATGCTGAATGATTTACCCGGTTTGGGAATAACATTACCCAACTAATTTATCGATAGTAAGGATTGGATCTATCCTGAGGGACAAAACGAGAATTACGGCCATATCCTCGATCATTTCTATAGCGATGGTAGGGATTAGAATTACCACAATTGTAACAATATCCCCGTTGATCCCTTTGAATAGTAATTCTTTCTTGGAACCGATAATTTCCCCTACCTCTATAATTAGAATTGCCTCTAGAATAACTATTCCCTATCCTACTATTAGGAGCAATAATTGTCCGATGGACTCCTGCATTGGGATTAAAGCGAACTCGGTTCGGATAGGCTAAAGTTTTTGTAGCCAAAATCCCAAAAGATAGGCTAATTCCTAAAAGTAAACTTAAGGATTTGTTGATCATTAATCTTGTCCTCGATGTGGTTAAAAGAATCTTAATTTTTTTCGTAGATTCTCCTACCTCTATTTTACACTTTGTTCTTAGTCAGAGTTAAACAAAAATTACCTACAACTTAACTACAAACATGGGTTGAAGTTGTCAAATACAAAAGTAGTTAAGGATTAGTGGTGAAAAAGAATCTAGCCACTGTTACTCCTAACCCTAGAATTGCGGTAGCCAAGATACCGATCAACGTCCAAACCTGATTCTTTTGGGTTCCTTCAACTTTTTCAAGTCGTTTATCCATTCCATCCACTTTCTCAGTTAAAGTGGTAATCTGTACCTCAATGGTGTTTAGTTTCTCTAGCTTTGTCTCAATCTTTTCAAACTTGTTCTCAATCTTTTCAAACTTGTTCTCAATACCTTTCAAGACTTCTACCAAGTCATACCTAACTGTAACGGGTTCATTCATGAGTTAAACTCCTAAATAGATATTTTTGTTGATGTCCCCTTGGTGGCCGCCAGGGGACTGCTTTTATTTTAGGCTTGATCTTTACCTAAATCTAACTTTCATCCCAATAACTAAAATATTTCTTATTGGCTCTTTATTGATGTCAACAACTAATAGTAAAACTTGATATTTCCGTGTAATCAAGTCAATGACAACTTATTCAAAAAATTTCTCATAAATCTTGTTACGATTGTATCTATAGAAATAATTAATCAGCCCGATCGCCTATCATAAGGTAATCTAGAAAATAGGACAAAATATCTTTCAACTATTTCATCAAAAAAAAGTAATTCTATGGGGACTGCTAATAAAATCTGGCTCTACGATACCACCCTCAGAGATGGGGCCCAACGGGAAGGAATTTCCTTATCCTTAGAAGATAAATTGAAAATCGCCCGTCAACTCGATAAAATGGGCATTCCCTTCATTGAAGGCGGTTGGCCAGGGGCTAACCCCAAGGATGTGCAGTTTTTCTGGAAATTACAAGAAGAACCCCTCACTCAAGCCGAAGTGGTGGCCTTTTGTTCGACGCGTCGTCCCCATAAACTAGCTGCAGAGGACCCCCTTTTAAAAGCCATTTTAGCCGCCGGAACCCGTTGGGTGACTATTTTTGGTAAATCTTGGGATCTTCACGTCACAGAGGGGCTAAAAACCACCCTAGAAGAGAATCTCAAGATGATCTCTGATACCATTGAATACCTTCGCAGTCAGGGACGGCGCGTCATTTATGATGCCGAACATTGGTTTGATGGTTATCTGAATAACCCAGACTATGCCCTCGAAACGCTGAAAACTGCCAAAGCAGCCGGGGCTGAATGGTTGGTGTTATGCGATACCAATGGAGGAACCTTACCCCATCATGTGACTCAAATTGTTAAAGACGTGGTACGTGCGTTGGAGATTAAACCAGACGATAATAGCCCACAATTAGGCATTCATACTCATAATGATTCTGGAACCGCCGTCGCTAATGGGTTAGCCGGTGTAGTAGACGGGGTAAGAATGGTACAAGGAACCATTAACGGTTACGGAGAACGGTGTGGAAATGCGAATTTATGTACATTAATTCCTAATTTACAGTTAAAAATGGGTTATCACTGTTTAGAAGAAAACCAGTTAACCCAACTAACAAAAACCAGCCGTTTAATCAGCGAAATGGTTAATTTAGCCCCAGATGACCACGCGCCGTTCGTGGGCCGTTCCGCTTTTGCCCATAAAGGGGGTATTCATGTGTCTGCGGTACAGAAAAATCCATTAACTTATGAACATATTAAACCCGAAAATATTGGCAATGAAAGACGTATTGTTATCTCAGAGATGGCAGGGTTAAGTAATGTTTTATCTAAGGCAAAAACCTTTGGCATTGAGTTAAATAAAGAGGATGCGGCTTGTCGTGAAATTTTAGCCAGAATCAAAGAATTAGAACACGAAGGCTATCAATTTGAAGCAGCAGAAGCCAGTTTTGAATTGTTAATGCGTCAAGCGTTAGGACAAACCAAAAGTTTCTTTCAACTGCGAGGATTTCAAGTTCATTGCGATCGCTTATATGGAGAAGGAATGCCCTACAGTAATGCTTTAGCCACCATTAAGGTAACAGTAAATGGTGAAGATAGACTAGAAGTTGCAGAGGGTAATGGTCCCGTTTCCGCGTTAGATAGTGCTTTGCGTAAAGCTTTGGTTAATTTTTATCCCGAAATTGCTCAATTTCATCTCACCGATTATAAGGTAAGAATATTAGATGGTGGTGCCGGAACTTCAGCCAATACCCGTGTGTTAATTGAGTCGAGTAATAGTCATGAACGCTGGACGACGGTAGGGGTTTCTCCTAACATTTTGGAAGCCTCTTATCAAGCAGTAGTAGAAGGAATTGAATACGGTTTGTTGTTGAAGTCAACTATGAAGAAACCAATCAAATCTATGTCTTAAAATATTACCTTAATTCACTAAATTAAAAGTCGAATTTATAAACTGTAAAAACTCAGAAGAATAATCTTAAATTTTTAAGATGTATTGAAGCTTTTGGGGATTCATCGCTGGGGGGATTATCACTTTCAGTGATGCTGTGACAAAAGTAGGATGCTACCCAGTCAAAAAAAGATTAATTCATAACAAATTATGAAAAACTTGGAACCTAAATTAAGTCCTCCTCTATCTTAAAGAATGTAATAACAGTGTGAGGAGATTCCACTCATGTATCTACTGCAAGCGCCGGTAGAATTGCCTGTAGAATTGCCTATTGATGAGGTACAGGTAGAACAGGTCAACGTTTTCGTACAAACCCTTAAAGAACAGATTACCAATTTTGGCTTAAAATTTCTGGGTGCCATTGCCTTATGGATAGTGGGACAATGGTTGATTAACAGAGGGGTTCGTATAGTGTCCCGTGTCCTCAAGCGACAGAGTATCGAACCCACCTTAATTGCCTATTTAGCGAACTTTTTAGGCGTTTCCTTAAAAATTGTCTTAATTGTAGCTATTCTAGGCTATTTTGGCATCGAAACCACGTCCTTTGCTGCCTTATTAGCTGCTGCGGGGGTTGCCATTGGTGCTGCTTGGGGGGGACTGTTAGCCAACTTTGCGGCCGGGGTTTTCTTGGTGATTTTCCGTCCCTTTAGTGTGGGAGACTTTATTTGTGCTGCAGGTGTCACCGGAACCGTAGAAGAAATTGGCCTATTTGTGTCTACCATTAATACCCTGGATAATGTGAGAACCATTGTGGGCAATAATAAGATTTTTTCTGATAATATCCAAAACTTTTCTGCTAACCCTTACCGTCGGGTTGACTTAGTCGCACAACTCAATCATGCTGTTAATCATGCCGAAGCCATTAATCTATTACAAGAACGATTAAGTCAAATTCCTAATGTTGTGGCTGAACGCAGACCCGATGTAGAAATCTTAGAATTTAATCTGGCTGGCCCTGTTTTAGCGGTTCGTCCCTACTGTAATAACGAACATTATTGGCAAGTTTATTTTGATACCAATAAAGTTATTCGTGAAACCTTAGGGGATGCAGGTTATCCCGTTCCTGAACAGCATTATGCCATTCGTAATACCGCAGCATCAGCGATGAGCTAATTACTTTAGAGTCAATAGGCAATAGCTAGATTTCTATTCTGAAAGAAGCAAAAATCTCCCGTTACAATCACAGATTGTAACGGGAGATTGTCAATTTCTTGCCTCTCGGTGTTCATTCTTTTATTTGGTGAGATGAGCCTCTAAAAACCATAATCGTTTATCAATCTCACGGGACATTTCGGTATATAAATCTGCGGTATCTGCATCCCCCAATTCCTCGGTTTTACCAATCGCTGCACGTACATGGGACCCGTAGGTAGCGTAACGTTCTGGTGAACTACCTACGCTCGTCTGAGGACAGAGCGTAGGCTTCTGGTATCCCCTTAAGGACTGCCAGAACTTCCTTCGTGGTACTATTAGTTTGAGTTTTAACAATTTTCCCACTACGGCGATTTATAGTCGGGAACAGTTCCAGCCCGACTCTTTTAAGGTTGATAGCAGCACAAATGTCTCTATCAACCCAGATTCTTTCATTTTCATCCCAATATTTCCTGATACTACAATCAGTAAACACAAGCTCATCACAATAAGGTAAAACTTGGGATGTGTAAGCAGGATTAACTTTTTTGACCACAGCACCAGCTTTTTCGGCTATGTAACTGAAAATATCAAAAAACTGTCCAAAAGAAGCATCAGCCCAGGACTTATTAAGTCCTGACTTAGCACTTTGACCATTAGGGAGATAATTTCCCTGATGGTCTTTTTTTGTCTTATTTCGCTTCCTTAATCCTTGTAAATTAAGGTTTTCAACAAAAAATACTTTTTTATTGCTGCGGACTAGAGCATGAGCCGTATGGAAAGCATGATCAATTCTTGCTCTAGCAATTTGTTGATGTTTTCTTGCCTCCCTTTTAGCCAATTTTCTTCTAGCCTTAGAACCCTTTTTCTTGGCATTTTTTCTTTGAGAAATCTTGGCTAATTCATCTTGATTTTTACGGTAAGATTTAACAGAAGGTAATTTATTTCCCTCTGAAGTTGCTAAGTAATCATCCTCAAAAAGTACCGCATCTATTCCCAGAGAATTATCCCAGGTTGGGATAACTTTATCAGGAGTGAATTTAGGGATAGAAGGATCGTCTAAACAAATCGTACAGTACCAACCATCGGCTTTTCTTGTTATTAAGATATTTTTGAGAGCAAACCCTTGTGGCAAAGAACGATGTAATCTGATTTTTAACCAACCTCCTAACTTTGAAATAGAGAGATAAAGCCAATTCTTTTCTATTCTTTTAATCTTGATAGCTTGAGCTTCTATTCTAAGGGTACGATAACGATTTTTAAAGCGTGGTTTCCCACTTCTACTACCATTAATGTCACCCTTAATGTATCGGTTGAAAGCTAATTCAACACGCTTAGAAACATCCTGTAAAGTTTGAGACGGTACAATAGAAAAGTCGAGTAATTCTCCCGAATGCTTTACTATTATTAGGTCTTTTTTCTTCTCAGGTAACAGCTTCTTTTGAGAATAGAAAGTGGGTTTATCTCTTAGCTCTAAAGGAGGTAGGCTACAAGAGATGTAGCAAAACTCACCCCTAGGGACAACATAGTTAGTGCGATTACTATCCCACCAACGAAAACGATCCCCTATTTGCCAGTTGTACCAATATTGACAAACCCTCAGCCAGCTATTTAACTGGCTTTTTTGGGGTGTCTCAGGGTAGCAACGGTACTGATAATTGAGGATCATTATTGTTGATCAAGCATGAGTGACTATATAATTGGTATCACTTATCCTAGCGCAAGAGAAAATTAAATGTCAATGAAAAATGATTTTTATAGTCGGGGAAGGTCTGTAAGTGACTTAAAAGCCCATCTAGTCTTAACTACAAAATACAGAAAAAAAGTTTTTACAGATGAAATGTTGACTCGTCTTCACAAAATAACTGAAGGGTTGTTAGAGCAGTGGGAATGCAGATTAATAGAAATCAATGGAGAAGAAGATCATGTGCATATCCTCTTTCAATACCATCCTGCTATGGAGTTAAGCAAGTTTGTCAATAATTTTAAAAGTGTATCTAGTCGCAAATTAAGACAAGAGTTTCCAGAGCAAATTAACAAGTTTTATTGGAAGGAAGTTCTTTGGAATAGTTCTTATTTTATAGCTTCTTGCGGTGGTGTCACTATTTCTACTCTTAAGAAATATATTGAAAATCAAACTCGTCCAGAATCATAATCTCGGACGGCAATTCATCCCACGCTGATTTGTAGGTGTTTTTCGGGAAAATACAGCGTGGGGCTTCTTGCCGAAGAAGCTAAAGCTTGAATATGTTCAATTCCATCAACACTATCGAAAGGATATTCAGGAATTAAGGACTCATTAGCTGCAATTCTAGCCGTTCCCATAGCCGTTCCCCCTAAAGCGGTAATTCGTTCCGCTACCATGTCCACATACCCCTCTAATTCTCCTGCTAGGGTATCAAATAATTCGTGTAGTTGATAAAAATCCAGTCCTTTAACGTTCCAATGGGCTTGTTTAGCTTGGGTTTTTAAGTCTAAGCTAGTGGCCAAAGTTTGAGAAAATTGTATTTATTTTTATCATAGCAATAAGAGCCAACTCTGTATATTGATAGGATAGCGAAAGATACGAATGGTTAAAACCATTCGAGTCGCCTTTCATCCATCTCTTAAAAGAAGATAGCTTTCATGCTCCCGTGTTATTTCGGTAAATTTCATTAAACCTTAAATGCAAAAAATGGATTTGTTAACCTCCGTAAAATTAGGCTCCCACACCTTATCCAATCGAATGATTATGGCTCCCATGACTCGATTAAGAGCAGTTGGTTCAATTCCTACACCCTTAATGGCGACTTATTATGCTCAACGAGCTTCCGCCGGTTTAATTATCACTGAATGTACCATGGTGTCTCCCTTGAGTAATGGATATATGAACTGTCCAGGGATCTATTCTTCCGAACACATTAGAGGATGGCAACAAGTGACAAAAGCCGTTCACGATCAAGATGGTAAGATTTTCTTACAATTATGGCATTGTGGGCGAGTGGCTCATCCTAGTTTGTTAAATGGGGAAATACCTGTCGCCCCTAGTGCAATCCCCGCTGTAGGAGAATTGCATACTCCAGCAGGTAAAGTGGCAATGGAAAAGCCTCGCGCTTTAGAAAAGTTTGAAATTGCCGAAATCGTCAAGCAATTTGGTACTGCAGCTGAGAATGCTAAAACGGCTGGATTTGACGGGGTTGAACTGCATGGTGCGTTTGGGTATCTCATCGATCAGTTTCTACAGGATGGTTCCAATCAAAGAACCGATGAGTATGGTGGTTCGATTAAAAATCGCGCCCGATTTCTGCTAGAAGTTGTAGAAGCAGTTTCAGAGGTTTGGGGAACAGAACAAGTAGGGATTAAACTGTCACCGAGTAATACTTTCTACGGGATGGTTGACTCGAATCCTCAAGCAACCTTTAGTTACGTCCTTGAAGCACTTAATCCAATGGATTTAGCTTACGTACATCTCATGGAACCCAACCAAGTCGACCTAAGAAATCGAGATGTACTTAATCCCGTAACTTCTTTATTTCGCCCTATTTACCGAGGAATATTGATTACTAATGGAAACTATACCCAAGAAACAGCCAATGCTGCGATCGCTGATGGCAATGCCGAACTTGTTTCTTTTGGACGGTTGTTTTTAGCCAACCCAGACTTACCAAAACGTTTTAAGCTAAACGCACCGTTAAATGAACCGAATGTAAGGACATTTTACAGCAGTGGTCAGCAAGGATATACAGATTATCCTTTTCTAGAGCAAGTTGTTAGCTAAACTCCGTTGTAGAGAAAGCTTTATAATTACAGATTGATTAATGAATGAAACTCAAATTAGTTTTTTTCTTGATTATTTAACGGCAGCAATTCGGTTATCAATTCCGTTGAGTTTTGCTGCTTTAGGGGGAATGTGGTCAGAACGGTCTGGCGTTTTAAATATTGCTTTAGAAGGAATGTTATTAACAGGTGCTTTTGTGAGTGCTTCAGTGGCTTTTCTGAGTAATAATGCTTGGTTTGGGTTAATCATGGGTTCTCTCATGGCTGGATTAGTGGGATTATTACACGCTTACTTATCGGTCACTTTGAAAGTTAATCAAATTGTCTCAGCGTTAGGAATTAATTTATCGGTAAGTGGATTAACTGCTTTTTTTAACCGCTTTATTTTTTCAGACAAGAGTACGAATACCTTACCGAATTTATCTTTATTTGAAGGGTTGATCAGTTCAAAATTACAACAATTGTTATCTCCTGAAAATTTATTTATATTTTTGTTGATTATTCTGATAATTTATAGTGTTCATGTCTTGTTCTATACTCACTTTGGGTTATGGGTTAGAGCAGTGGGACAAAATCCCTTAGCCGCAGAAACGGCAGGTATTTCTGTTAGTTTAATTCGTTATTATTGTGTTATTTTATCAGGGCTATTATGTGGACTGGGGGGAGCTTATTTAGCCTTAGTTCATATCCAATACTTTGCTGAAGGAATTGTGGCAGGAAAAGGCTATATTGCTTTAGCTGCGGTGATTTTTGGGCGATGGCATCCTTTAGGAATTATAGGGGCTTGTTTCTTATTCGGTGCGACAGAATCCTTGCAGTTAAGAATACAAGCTTTTAATATCAATCTTCCTTATCAATTTTTGAATATGTTGCCTTACATTGTAGCTTTATTGGCTTTATTAGGATTGGGGGGAAAAGCATCACCACCTAAAGCCTTAGGGGTTGCTAATAGTAGAGAAACTAGAGATTAAAGATATTTTTGTGCCATGACAGCTTTATATTAAAATAGAGAAGATAGGGCGGTGAGGATGTCAAAAAAGTGGCAAACAAGGGAACTAAGAGTTAAGAATGCGAATTTTATTTGTAGGGGCAGAAGTGGCTCCCCTAGCCAAAGCTGGCGGAATGGGGGATGTTATCGGAGCTTTACCGAAGGTTTTACATCAATTAGGGTATGATGTCCGGATTATCATGCCTTATTACGGATTTCTAGACGATAAAATAGAAATCCCCTCAGAACCGATATGGCAAGGCAATGCGATGTCTCAACAATTTTCGGTCTATCAAACGACCCTTCCGAACAGCCATGTTCCTCTTTACTTACTTAAACATCATAGTTTTGCCCCTCGCCGGATTTATGGAGATGACGAATATTGGCGGTTCACCTTCTTTTCTAACGCAGCAGCAGAATTCGCTTGGAATTGCTGGAAACCGAACATCATTCATTGTCATGACTGGCATACTGGCATGATTCCTGTGTGGATGCACGAAACCCCTGATATCACAACGGTTTTCACCATCCATAATTTAGCGTATCAAGGGCCAGGTCGGGGTTTCATAGAACATAATACTTGGTGTCCCTGGTATATGGACGGAGATAATTCGATGGCTGCCGGCATAAAATTTGCGGGTCGTATTACCACCGTTTCTCCTACCTACGCCCAACAAATCCAAACCCCTGCCTATGGGGAACGACTCGATGGCTTATTGTCTCACTTTAATCATAATTTGGTGGGAATTCTCAACGGAATTGATATGGAATTGTATAATCCGGCTAAGGATCAATTCATTTATCAAACGTTTACCCCCGATACCCTGGAAAAACGCACCGCTAACAAGGTGGGACTTCAGGAAGAAACGGGACTAGAGATTAATAAAAATGCCTTTCTGATGGGTATGGTGACCCGTTTAGTAGAACAGAAAGGGATCGATTTAATTCTTCAGGTTTTAGACCGTTTTTTGGCTCATACGGATTCTCAATTGGTCGTTTTGGGGAGTGGGGATCATTATTACGAAAATCAGTTATGGCAATTATCAGCCCGTTATCCTGGTCGGGTATCGGTACAAATTCTTTACAATGATGTTTTATCCCGTCGTATTTTTGCGGGATCTGATGTCTTTTTGATGCCTTCTCGTTTTGAACCCTGTGGTATTAGTCAACTGTTTGCCATGCGTTATGGCTGTGTTCCCATTGTTCGACGAACGGGGGGATTAGGGGATACGGTCACTTTTTACGATCCGATTAAGGAACAGGGAACCGGTTATTGTTTTGATCATTATGAACCTTTAGAGTTATTGGTTTGTATGATTCGCGCTTGGGAAGGATTCCGTTTTAAAACCGATTGGACAAAACTGCAACAACGCTGTATGACCCAAGATTTTAGTTGGTATAAGTCTGCTGCTGAATATATTAAAATTTACAAGGAAGTAACTGGACAACCTGGAGAATTAAGCCCTGAAGAAGAAGATAAAATCAACGTTTTAATTACAAAAAATCTTTCATGGGATATTAATGGTAATGGAAGTCTAAATAAAAAATCGGACTCAGATAAGATTGAAGATAATCAAGAAATATCTAATGAAGAATTGGCCAATATTCAACAAAAAAACACTAATTTTGAGGAGGAAAGCCCTAAGAATCCTTCATTGTCAACTATTAATTCAGAGATAGAAAAAAACGAGAAAGAAGAAAAAAAAGACAGTGACATTGAGGTGATAAAACCAGAAAATTTGTCATCTACAAACACTTCAACTACCGATTCAGAAATAGAAAAACCAGAGGAAGAAGAAAAAAAAGAATCAGAAAAACAGACCGAAACTAAGGAAATAAACCCAGAAAATTCTTCGTCTTCAAGCACTGATTCAGCAATCAATTTATCAGGAAAAGTAAGTGAAGACCCCTCTACATCAATAGAGGAGCAAAGCTCAGAAATACCTTTAAATCAATCTAATTCTCCTAAGGAGTCTACCAAAGAAATAGCACTGAATCAAGAAATATCGACTCATCAAAATGTCTCCTCAGAAGGACTTAATGCTTCTGCTCCTAATGATATGAAGGAGACTGCTACAACCGAAGTAATGACTTCGGATACGCATCAATTATCCACCATTAATAATAAAGAAGGAATAGAGGATTCTAAAGATATAAGATAACCGAAGAAGGATCTACTTCCTACTTCTGACTTCGAGCAAAGCAATAAGATTAGATGTTAACATAAGTTGAGTTGAAAGTGAGTTGACGAATAAGATGGAGGGAAGTGTTTTATCCCTTTGCCTTGTTGACCATTTTTTCCATTCAACTGTGACTTTTCCATTTCTATTATCATTGAGTTGTTTAACTAAAATCTTTGATAAATCTTATGTTTGTTCTACGTTATTGTGTGTGTGTGAGTGTCGGTCTGTTGGCGGTATTATCCTCCAATACGGGATTAATGGCGCAAACCATATCTTTGATAGAAGGGGAGTCTCAGGCTGCTAAATTACGCCTCAAACCTGAGACACCTCAACCCCGTGTCAGTGATATTAAACAGATGAAAGAACCCTCTAGCCCCAAAAATACCTCAACTGCTGTTGAGCAAAGCAAAAACACACAGCAGAACATATTATCCCAGTCAAATCTCGAAGAGTCCCAAGACTATTCAGAGACGGTTCTCGAACAATTACCCCCCAACAATATTAATCCTAATGGCAATCCTCTCCTATTTCCCACCAAACCAGAGGATGTAGAAATTGATATCAATCAACCCTTGACTTTAGAGGAAGTGATTGCTCTTGCCCTACTCAATAATCGGGAATTACAAGAAGCGCGGATTGCAGTGGATGAGGTAAAAGCTCGCTTAGTTGAAGAAAGAGCCGCCTTATATCCTACCCTAGATATCGATTCAAGAGTCAACCGTGAATTTATTGAACGACAAACGGCAGAATTTGCGACTGGGCAAGATACTGTGGCGAAATCACGGGAAACCACAGGTATTTTTGGTGTGTCTCTGCGCTACGATATTTATACTGGAGGAGAACGAGATGGCCGTATTATTAGAACTGAACGAGAAATCCGCGATCGCCAATTACAACTAGAACGAACGGCTGAACAAATTCGCTTTGAAGCCACGGATAACTACTACCGCTTACAAAATGCGGATGCTCGGGTAGCGATCGCTCAAGCCGATGTGGAAAATGCGTCCCAAACCCTACGAGATTCTCGTTTATTAGAGCAAGCGGGTTTAGGGACAAGATTTGATGTACTACAGGGGGAAGGGGATCTGGCCGCAGCTAATGAGCAGTTAACGCGAAGAATCGCTGAGCAACGAATCGAAAGACGCAGGTTAGCAGAAACCCTCAGTCTGGGGCAGCAAGTTCAATTGGTAGCGGCCGATGAGATTAATGAATCTGGAACCTGGAACCTTTCCCTTGAAGAAACCATTGTCCAAGCTTATAAAAACCGTGCTGAATTAGAACAACAGCTAGTACAACGGGAAATTGGAGAACAAGATCGCCGTATCGCCATCGCAGGGGTTATTCCTCGTTTAGATTTTTTGGCCAATTACGGGTTTGACGATGACTTTGATGATGGTTTAGGGGCTTTGGAAAATTATCGTTTTGAAACCCGTTTGACTTGGCGATTATTTGATGGAGGACGGGCGTTTGCTGGTGCGAGAGCAGCAGAACGCCGGATTGATCAAGCCAATATTCAATTTGCTAATCTTCGCAACGAAATTCGTTTTGAAGTTGAAGACGCTTACTATAGTTTGATTGCTAACCGAGAAAATATCGGTAGTACCCGACAAAATGTAGCCACTCGTGAGGAAGCCCTGAGACTGGCAAGATTACGTTTCCAAGCAGGGGTCGGCACTCAAAGGGATGTCATTAATGCTCAACGAGACTTATCTACAGCCCGAGGCAATTTCCTAGAGGCTATCATTCAATATAATCAGTCCCTTAATGCCCTACAACGAGCCGTCAGTAACTACCCCGATAACCGTCTCTTTGAAATTAGGTAGACCCTACCGTGGATGAGTTTTTTCCCCGATATCGAATATACACGGTTGAATCATTGGCTCAAATTTCTTATAATTTCTTAACATTATAGGTAACGGTTGTTTTATTGATCGGCAAAACGCAAGGAGGGCAGATGACTATTAATTTTGTTAAGGAAAATAAAGAGGTTGTGGCAGCACAAGGAGCTAACCTACGGGAGAAAGCTTTACAAAATAAAGTTGATATTTATACTTTCAAAGGTAAACTCATGAATTGTGGTGGTTATGGACAATGTGGAACTTGCATCGTCGAAATTGCTGAAGGGATGGCGAATCTCTCTCCTCGTACTGATTTTGAAAAACGGGTTCTCAAGAGAAAGCCCGATAATTACCGTCTCGCTTGTCAAACCCTTGTCAATGGACCTGTGAAGGTGGTTACTAAGCCGAAATAAGAATTAGGACTGATTGCAGTCATTGACCATTGTGATGATATTCTAAGAGTTGTTGTTTTCATTTGATAACATAGAGGCTTATTACCTATGGAAGTTAACGATCTAGGATTTATTGCGACTATTCTGTTTGTTCTGGTTCCCACCGTATTCCTACTCATTTTATACATCCAAACCCGAGGGGAAACGGAATCTTAAGCTATTTTTCATTACTGCTTAATTCAAGAGAGTGGGGAAGTTTCAACAGTTGAAATTTCCCTCTTTTTTTAACTTCCTACGCTTAACAACATTAATTCATCGGACATTTCAAAATTAGCAGTTACATTCTGTACATCATCTAAGGATTCTAAAGCTTCGATTAATTTAAGAATCGATTTTGCTTGTTCATCGTCTTCAATGTCAATTAAATTATTAGGAATCCACCTTAATTCAGCTTCTGTGACGTTAAATTTTTTATCGCTTAATGTCTGAGTTAATGTGTCTAAGTTCGTCATATCTGTAAATACTTCTGCTGCTTGATCATTATCTTCTTCGTATAATTCATAACTGTCTGCTTCCCCTTCCATTGAGGCTTCTAATAAGGCATTTTCATCAATTTCACCTTCTATTCTTACCACTCCTTTTTGTTCAAACATCCAACTGACACAACCAGTTTCCCCTAAGTTTCCCCCGTTTTTATTAAACGCAGAACGCAAGTCAGCCGCCGTCCGATTTCGATTATCGGTAAAGGCTTCAATGAGAATAGCAACTCCACCAATACCATACCCTTCGTAGCGAATTTCTTCGTAAATGGTATCATCATTTTCGTAGGTTCCGGCACCCTTGGCGATCGCTCTTTCTATATTATCGTTAGGAATACCGGCTGCTTTGGCTTTTTCGATGGCTGTCCGCAGTTGAAAGTTCCCGGCTGGGTCAGGAATACCATTTTTAGCTGCTACAATAATAGCGCGGGATAATTGAGCAAAGGTTTTTCCTTTTTTTGCGTCTACTCTTTCTTTTTGGCGTTTAATATTTGCCCATTTACTATGTCCTGCCATAATAATATTTTGTAATAACTATCTCTATCTTATTTTAGCCGATTTAGAGGCTATATTGTTCTTGAATTGATAAGAATTTTTGCTTGACTTCCTCTGCATTATTAGCAATTTTGCCAAATTCAATAAACCGTTTTAACTCTTTTCGTAATAGGTTTCGTTCTACTTCCCAGGTTTGTCGATCTAAGTCGGGAGGCATAACAATCATATCATAAATTATGGCTTGTTTTTTATCAGGATAGGGTCTTAATACTCGTCCCCTTCGTTGAATAAACTGATGGGGGTTTCCACTACTGGCTAAAATAATCGCTTGTTGAATTTCTGGGATATCTATTCCTTCATCTAAACAACGAATAGAAACTAATCCTTGTAAGTCCCCTTTTTGAAATTGTTGGCGTATTTTTTCTCGTTCTTTTAAGGTATTTTCTGCTGTATACGTATTCACTCGATAGTTTAATTCTCGACCTAAAATACGAGTAACGGCTGCAATTTGTTTTTGATAATTTTTGGGTTCATTTTCTAGATAACCATCCCCGCAATAAAAAAGGGTGTACTTAGTTTCTAGAAGATTTTTCATCAATTCTCTTAAGGCGGTTAATTTATTTTCGGCTGTTCCAATTAACCGCGATCGCTGGATTAATAATGAGGTTAAGTTATCATCATTTTTTATATTATCATTGTTTCCTAATGCCCAACCAATGCGCTGCGTTAATTTAGCATAAGTAAAGGCTTCAGACTCGGTTAAATGAACAAAAATAGGATAGTATAAATAGGGAACTAATGCCTGTTTCTTAATCGCATCAGATAAGGTGAATTCTGGTTTGATTACTTCTCCAAAATAATTTAATAAAGCATCCGTTCCTTCTTCATCAAAATATCTCTCTGGCGTAGCTGATAAGGCTAATCTTAAGCCAATATTACGGGGTAAACTACTTTCTAAACGGGGAGAACCTAAATGATGCGCTTCATCACCCACAATTAAGGTTTTTTCAGGAAAAAATCGAAGCTGTGCTTGAAATCCCTGATTAATCAAAGTAGAGTTAGTGGTAATAATAGTTAAAAAAGCTTTATTATGAGATTGAATATTATACAGTTCAGTTGATAGTTGACTCTGCCAATTATGAATACTTTCAAAGGCTAAAATCGGATTAAGATTAAATTTTTTGCATTCTCTTTCCCATTGAATTACTAAATGACGATAAGGACAAACCACCACTAAAACTTGTAGTTTAATTTTTTCATATAATTCTGTAGCAATGGCTAAAGCAGTAATGGTTTTTCCACTTCCTGTTGCCATTTTCAAGGTTCCTCTTCCTTTATTTTTAAACCAGTTAATCACCGCTTCTTGTTGATAATCTCGTAAGGTTATCGATTCAGGAATTTTAGGGTTTCCTTCAGTAAATAACTGATAATATTTTTTCTTCTCTTTTACTCGATAATTAGCATATTTCTTTCCATACTCTCTAATTAACCAATTCCAATCAGTCGTTAAATTTATTTGATTATACTTATCCATTATCTTTCACAAAATGACTATGATAGAGACACTATTAATAGTGTCTCTATCTATTAGTTTAATTAGGAGATTGATCCGACCACTTGTGCTAAAATACCATTAATAAAACTGAGACAAATTGATCCTAATAGCGCACTCCAAAAACCATAACGTAAGCGAAACCCACTGACTAAAGCAGCAGCTAATCCAAAAACAATGGCATTAACCACCAATAAGAATAACCCTAATGTCAATATGGTTAAAGGAATACTAAAAAACAGTAGAATGGGTTTAACTAAAGCATTAAGGACACCAAAAACAATGGCAGATACTAAAGCTTTACCAAAATTATCCACTTCTACGCCTATAGGTAGTTGTGCAATAATCAATAAACTGATAGCAGTAATTAACCAAGCAATTAATATTTCCATGATCTTATCTTTTTAACTGTATTTAGATTTTCTCCTCTATTATAAAACAAACAATCAAACAATAAATTTATACATCTCGATGGCAAAAAGGTTTAGCATTCTCACCGGAATAAGTGGCTGTAATATGACCTTTTCCTGTTACTTGATATTTATAGGTAACTAACCCTTCTAACCCCACAGGTCCCCTAGGAGGCATTTTTTGGGTACTGATACCCACTTCTGCACCAAACCCGTAGCGAAACCCATCTGCAAACCTGGTTGAACAGTTATGATAAACACCAGCAGCATCCACTTGATTCATGAATTGTTCTGCGCTATTTTTATCTTCTGTAATAATAGCATCGGTATGTTTTGATCCATAAGTATTGATATGATTGATCGCTGCTTCTAAAGAGTCTACAATCTTAATGGATAAAATCAAATCACTGTATTCTGTTTTCCAGTCTTCTTCCGTTGCTGCTTCAATATTGAGATGATTTTGCGTTAATTTATCCCCTTTCAATTTAACGTGATGGGAGGTTAAAGCCTCAGCTATTTTAGGTAAAAACTCAGCAGCAATCTCTTGATGAATTAATAAAGTTTCAATAGCATTACAAGCAGCAGGATATTGAGTTTTCGCATCCACTGTAATAGAAATTGCTGTTTCTAAGTCTGCTTGTTTATCAATATATAAGTGACAAATACCATCCGCATGACCTAATACTGGAATATTGGTATTTTGTTGAATAAATCTCACAAATTCATTAGAACCTCTGGGAATAATTAAGTCAATATATTTCTCTAAATCTAAGAGGTTTCTAATTTCTTCACGGGTGGTTAATAACTGTACTGTGTCGGGATCGACTTTGGTATTTTTTAAAGCTTGTCGGATGATTTTCACTAAAGCTTGACAGGAGTTTAATGCTTCTTTTCCTCCTTTTAAAATCACTCCATTCCCTGATTTTATAGCTAAACTGGTAATCTGAATTAGAGCTTCTGGACGGGCTTCAAAAATGATGCCTAACACCCCTAAAGGACAACTCACCCGTTTTAAAATCAACCCTTCATCTAACTCTCTATGGATGGAAATATGACCCACAGGATCAGATAAATTAATAACATCTCTAACCCCTTTTATTGTCGCTTTTAATTTAGTTTCTCCTAGTTTTAAACGGTTATATAACGGTTTAGAAATGCCTTCTTTTTCTGCTAGTTGACAATCGAGTTCATTGGCTGTAATAATATCGGCTGAAGCCTTTTCTAAAGCTTGAGCGATCGCTTCTATAGCTTGGTTGCGATCGCTAGGTGAAAGTCCCCCTAATTTTCGGGCTGCTTGACAAGTTTTCTCGGCAATTTCTTTTAATAATAATGATTGAGAAGAATTAACCATCATTGCTAATAATAATCTTACTTTTCTAGAAGATTTGTATTTTACCAAAATATTTTAAAAAAATATTATTCTCTATATATTCTTAAGAATTTCTGCCGTTTGTTTAGAGCAATGAGTCCATTAAATTCATCAGATGAACCAAATCATCGTTTAATACTGCTTGTCCTTGATGTCGACTTAAATGATGTTCTAAAATACCTTTGAGAGCAATTAATTTTAAGCTATTTTCTGCTAAAGTATGAGCGATCGCATCCACTGCCCCCAAATAGCCAATGGAACCTAAATCCATCAAAGCCGAACGACGCACCTGTAAAGTGTTTTCTTGCAATGCTGCGACTAATTTTTCCCCGTATACAGGATTCTCGGTCAACTGATATAATGCCCTAGCTGCTGCAAATTTTACCTTCGGCACAAAATGCTCTAAAAACGGCTCAATCAAAGAAATAGCCTGTTTTGCCTGTAACGTCCCTAACGCCTCTAAAATCGCCTCATAAGGCTCTCTGAGATGGGGTTTACCCTCCACCTGTTGGGCTGCTGCCACACCCCCATCTAATAACCGGATCAATCCTGAAATCGCTTGCTGATCCCCTAACATTTCTAAAGATTGAGCGGCCGACTCTCTCACATAATAATCACTACAATTTAACGCCTCAATTAAGGCCGGCACAACAGAAGCCTCTCCTAATTTTCCTAAAGCTTTAGCTGCGTTGCGTCGTAAGGGATAACCCCCGTCTGGAGAGCGATCGCTGTTATCTTCTAATGCCTTCAATAAAGCCTCAATGGCCGTAGGTTCATTAACCCGAAAGCGTCCGATCCACCAAGCTGCATAATACCGCGCACTAGGATCTTCCGTTTGCTGTAAATTGTCTAAAGCTTGTTCAATGGTATAGGCGGGATCATCGGCAGATCCTTGACCTACCGACGATCCCGCCAACTTATCATCCTGAGAATGATTCACCATTTACAATGTCTATTCTTCAGAGGATGATGCAGCCAATGCTTCACTGGCTGATGAAATATTAACGATGGTGCCACCCATGCGGGTAATGCGCTGCATTTCCTCGTTCATGCGAGCATAAGGCACTTTAATAAAAACGCTACCACTGCGACGGACAGGATAACTATTTTTATCGTTGGTATCATTTTGACGAAGGCCGGTCACTTCGTAAACAAAGACGCGACTGGCAGAAGGGTTACTGGTTGATCCTACTAATGCTGATTGACCTAACATGACAAAGAATTTCCTAAACGATTTATTGACTCATTTTGGATCAAGTTATAGCACAAGAAGTGACTAAAACACGGCTTAATTTCTAGTCAGCAGGAGTAATACTCGCTACTTTACCACCGGAACGGCTAATGCGTTGTAGGGTTGCTGATAATTCTTTGTAAGGAACAATCAACGCACGGCTACTACGACGAACACTGGGATAGTTTTTCGCGCCTCTTGCACCAATACCGGAAATTTCCACCCGATAGGTTCTGTTGTCTTCATTACCGAAGCCCAAACTTCCACCAAACACCTGTTGGTTGGGGGTAGCACTGTCTTTAGAGGAACGATAAGCCCAACCGTCGTTAGCACCAGAAGGACCGACGACTGCAGAAGCAGAATTTTGCCCTAATTCGGTGGCTAAACGCACGGTACTGCCTTCTAATTGAGCGCGATCGCTATTAGCATAACCGCGATAGAGACGGAACATCCGCGTAAAACCAACGGTTTTCTGTCCAGTTTGGTTATTAAAGCCGCGATAATAAGGAACGATATTTTCCCCAAAGTTTTCTTGATATTCAGCTGAGTCAATGTAAGAATCGATGTCAGCGTCGAATCCTTCGGTTTGATATAAATCCAGGTGATAAGCAAACTCAGCTTCGTCGTAAGGAGCGCGTCCTAAGAGATGCTTGTAGTTGAGTTCGATCGCCCGTGTTTGGAAGTTGTTGTAGAAGAACTTCTCTTTATACAGTTCTGATTTAGCAACGGAACGGACAAATTCTCTGACACTAATAGAACCATTACAGAGTAATGATTCTGCGCTTTTGAGTCGTTGGGATTTCATGATATAGTCGTTGCCAAAAATTTGACGATAGACTGCACGAATCACCTTTTGAGCATCTTCTTCTCTCCAATCGGGACGAAGTTCCACCGGAGAGGTTTCTTCAAAAGCAGATGTACCGAGACGAGAAGCTGCTGTTGTTACTGGCATTAATTGTTCTCCTTTTTACCATTGATATTGATAGTTCTTGAACTGGGTGAACTATAACACCCTCTATCCCATAGCTAACAACTCGGCTTCGCTCGGCGTTAAACCTGAGCGAAGTCGAAGGGGTAAAAGCATTTGGGACTGCTTTTCTCATCAAATTTTAAGCCGGGGTAATTTTGATTACCTTGCCACCTTGACGGTTGATTTGTTGTAATTGATTGGATAGCTGTTCGTAGGAAACCAAATACTCCCGCCAACTGCGACGGAGTTGGGTTTTTGTTCCTAAAACGCTTTTTTGTACCACTCTCAGGCGATAAACCTGGTCACGGCTTCCACCAGATACACCGCATAATACTTCTGCTGTCTCACCAATGTAGACAGGGGAAGCACTGTTACGGGCAACTTCTTCAATCAATTTCCCTTGATTGCTACTCCCTTGAGAGCGATCGCTGTTAGCGTATCCCCGATACAGTTGAAAGGTACGACTAAAGCCAACGGTTTTTTGATTGCGCTGAGTTGCAAACCCTCGACAATAAGGGACAATCCCATCACCAAAGTTTTCTTGATATTCAAGAGAGTCGATATAAGAATTAATTTCTGCTTCGTATCCCTCTTGATGATATAGATCGCTGTGATAGGCGATTTCCGATTGATCGTAGGGTACCCGACCTAATAGGTGTTTATAATTGAGTTCGATAAAGCGATTTTGGGGATTGCTATGGAAAAATTTATTGCGGTATAGCTCGGAAAGGGCGATCGCTCTGACAAAATCTTTAACAGAAATGGAGCCATTTTTTAATAAAGATTCTGCACTTAAGAGTCGCTCACGAGACATCAGATGATCGTTACCGAGTACCTGACGATAGGCTGCACGAATCGCTATTTCTGCTTGCTCTTCTGTCCAATTTCCTCGCAACTCCACAGGTGCCATATTGACAAAAGGCTCAAACCCTAACCGTTGCGCTGCTGTTAAACTGGTCATTTTTAACCTCCTAACAATGCTAAGGGCGGTCTTAGATACAATAAGACCTGGAGAAACAGAGGATTGCTAACTGGTTCAGCCAACAACCTCCCGCTTTTCCAGGTCATCAGCACTTTCTAGATGACTAGCTTAGTGCGTTGATTGCGTAATCAATGTAGGAGTTAGCTTCTACAGCAGGATCTCCACTCATACCGTGGTTAGCTTTGATGTACTTGAGAGCTTCAACGTACCAGCTAGGAGATAAGTCGAAGGTGCGGTTGATTTCATCGATACCAGCGATAAGGTACTCATCCATAGGACCAGTTCCACCTGCTACTAAGCAGTAGGTAACCATACGGAGGTAGTAACCGATGTCACGAGCACACTTGTCTTTACCCCGTTGGTCAGCAGCGAAGTTAGGACCTGACATTTGGGTGGTGTAGGGGAACTTCTGATAAACTGCGTTAGCAGCACCACTGATTAAGGAGTCTGATTTGCTGGTTAAGCCTTTAGCAGCTTCTAAACTAGCAGAAGCTTGACGAAAACGTCCAAAAGCAACTTGAATTTCAGTGCTGCTTAAGAAACGTCCTTGAGAATCAGCAGCGGCGACGGCTTCAGTCAAAGGGGTTTTCATTGTTTTTGTATCTCCCGATTGTTTTGCTAAGTTTTCCTAGAATACGGTGTTGAAATCGTGTTTGATTGCTTATTGACCAATTAAAGGTTTTTATTAAGCAACAGCAGCAGCAGCGCGATCAAAGTATCCAGAGATTTCGGATACGATAGCGCTACAATCGCCTTGAGTGATACCATTGCGATCGTTAACGATTGCAATAGCTGCTTCTTTCATTTTTTGTACGCCGTTAGCAACGGAAGCACCAGGAACACCTAAAGCAACGTAGGTTTCACGAAGGCCGTTTAAACAACGATCTTCAAGTACACTGCCGTCTCCACTGAAGGTAGCGTAGGTAACATAGCGTAAGATGATTTCCATATCCCGTAAACAAGCAGCCATACGACGGCTGGTGTAAGCATTTCCACCGGGATTGATTAATTGGGGTTGCTCAGCGAATAAGGCGCGAGCAGCATCGGAAACGATGGCGGAAGCGTTGCTGGTGATGCGGTTAACGGAGTCCATCCGCTTGTTGCTTTCAGCTACCATTGCGCTCAGAGCATCAAGCTGGGAAGCAGATAGGAACTCACCACGGGCATCAGCTTGAGAAACAACTCTGGTAAATGCGTCGTACATTGAATTAATCTCCTACTTGACTTAATCAGTTGAGTTAGGTTAACAAAGGACTTCCATCAGGTCTGATTGTACTGTTGATACAGTTCTCAATCACTTTGGCCTCTTAAGTATCTTACAAAAGTTTTCTTAAGAAACCTGAGGAACCTTGATGATTATCTCAGAATTATCAGAGGTGTTCAAGATGACCTTCATCTCTACTTGTGTCCCCTTCAAGTTAATTTTATACAATGCCTTTGTGTCATTATTTATTACATATTATTAAAAAAAATGCGGTTTCTCTGTAAAGTAATGTTAAGTAAATGTCTTAAAGCCCTTATATCACTGAAGTAGAGGGGGATCATGTTTCTTGTAATTGTGCTTTTATTTTTTTTTGCCGTTAATTGGATTGCCTCTTACGTTATGGCAATTATCCCTATTCATTTATTGACTTTTTTAGGCTCTTTTTTACAATTTTTTCTCTTAATTATGGTTTTACTCTTGTTTACTTGGTTTTTTGGTGAGTGATCCCTGGAACGTTAGGAGCAGGGGGAAACTGGGAGTGTGGGAAGTGTGGGGAGTGTGGGGAGTGTGGGAGAGGGGGAGAAAAAGATTTCTGGTCTCCTTAACCTGCTTATGGAACTTCTGACTTCTGACTTCATTAACCCCCCGTCACCCCATCACTTTTGACTAAAGCCAGATGAACGATCGCATCCCCTTGATTCACCAATGGGTTTTGGACTTGACCAATCACCACTCCCTGATCAGGAGAACGAACTTTTGCTTTAGTTTCGCCAAATGCGTCAGTAATAATACCCAAAAGTTGCTTTTTTTGGATTTCATCCCCTAAATTGATATCCAAACGCAGTAATCCACTACGAGATGCCCTAATCCATTTCGTTTTCTCGATTTCTAGGGAAGGGGATGGCATCTCTTCGGTTAGAGAATGGGCATACATTTCCAATAAATCCATCACTTGTAAAATCCCTCTGACTCCAATATCAATCGCTTCTGCATTAAAACGACAAGCTTCGCCTGCTTCGTATAACAGCACAGGAATCCCCTTTTTACTCGCTGCTTGACGAAGAGAACCGTCACGAGTGGTCGCATGAATCATCAACGGTGCGCCAAAGGCTTGAGCGCAGCGATAAGTCTCAGCATCTAGTAAATTAGCGCGAATTTGAGGTAAATTAATCCGAGGTTGGGCTGCTGTGTGTAGATCGATGCCGTGGGTACTATGGTTAACAATTTCTGTCATGAATAAATGGGCCAGACGGGAAGCTAAAGAACCTTGAGGGGAACCCGGAAAAGAACGATTTAAGTCACGGCGATCGGGTAAATAACGGGATTGTTCAATAAAACCAAAAACATTGACCACTGGAACGGCAATGATCGCCCCGTATAGATATTTAGGCTTAATTTTGTTTAAAATCTGTCGAATAATCTCAACCCCGTTGATTTCATCTCCATGAATGGCTGCACTTAACCATAACGTCGGACCATTGTACTGACCATTAATCACTACCACAGGCAAAGAAATGGTTGTTCGGGTAGGAAGTTGAGCGACAGGAATCTCTAAGCGTTGTTTTTGGCCAGGGGCGATCGCTGCTCCACCTATTTCTAAGGTTTGTTTGGTCATGATTTAGTTCAGATTGGAAGACTTTGGAGACTAGGAGACTGGGAGACTAGGAGACTGGGAGACTGGGAGACTAAGAGAAATGATTGATATATATTCCCCCCGTCACCCCATCACCCCATCACCCCGTCACCCCATCACTCCCTATCTAAAACTGAATGCGATCGCGGGTACTACCAGAGGGGGCATTTTTGGCTAAAAATTCGATAATTTTCTTGGCCACATCAATTTCGGATGCTTTTTCAATCCCTTCCAAACCTGGGGAGGAGTTGACTTCCATTACCACGGGGCCGTGATTAGAGCGCAACATATCCACCCCTGCTACTTTTAATCCCATAGATTTTGCAGCCCTGGCGGCGGTGGTTCGTTCTTCTGGGGTCAATTTCACCATATCGGCTTTTCCCCCCCGATGAAGATTAGACCGGAAGTCCCCTTCGGCTCCTTTGCGTTTCATGGCTGCGACAACTTTACCCCCAACCACGAAACAGCGTAAATCCACACCGGCTGCCTCTTTGATAAACTCTTGTACCAAAATGTTCGCGTCTAACTGACGGAAGGCTTCTATGACTGATTTAGCTGCGTTCTGGGTATCAGCGAGAACCACGCCTATACCTTGGGTTCCTTCTAATAATTTAATGACCACTGGCGCACCTCCCACAAAGTCCAGTAAACCATCAATATCCTGTGTGGCATGGGCAAATCCTGTGACCGGCAAACCGATGCCATCTCTGGCTAAAATTTGTAAGCAACGTAGTTTGTCACGGGAACGAGAAATGGCTTGTGATTCATTGGCACTAAACACTCCCATCACTTCAAACTGACGCACAACCGCAGTGCCATAAAAGGTCTTTGAGGCTGCGATACGGGGAATAACCGCATCAAAACTCTCTAGAGGTTTCCCGTTGTAATAAACCGCAGGTTTATGGGAAGTAATATTCATATAACAGCGAAGATAATTAACCACACGCATATCATGTCCGAGTTCTTCTCCGGCTTCTTTAAGTCTTCTTGTGGAGTATAGAGTGGCATCTTGGGACAAGATGGCAATTTTCATAAAGTTTCCTCTGTGTTCGACAAATGAGTTGATGGGTTTTGTGCTGTTTACATTTTATGAGACTGGGGGAATCTTTGCGATCGCTGATTATTAAAAGGCTTTTGTAGACTCAATCGCTATGTTGATCCCTATCAAAAAAATAATTTATGGGAATGATTAAGTATTTTAATGAAACTACCGAACCTGTTATAGACAGTTTGTGTTACTCTAAGAGGCTTTAAGAAAGTATGGGAACTAATTTTTGTAGTTTTAGTTCTTTTCTAATTAGGGATTGACAAATTCGAGTCAATGACGGCAATCTGAAAAAAAGTTAAAATTATTAACTCGGTTTTAAAATTGCTGGTTTTATATTTATGTTTTCTTTACTATCATCACTACTCATCGCACAAACTGCGTCCTATCCCTTAACTTATCGGGAAAGGAACCCTCAATTTATCACTCAACCTCAAGAGATACGCCCTCTACCTGGCCAACTCAATGATGTTCTAGTTTTTAATAGCAATAGTCCTGAAGTGGTATCGACTGAAGGAGTGTTATTGTCGACGTTTCCTGCCAACGGCAAACGTAACCCTAACGCCCATCTCAATCATCCCATAGAAGGCCGTTTTGACGTTTTCACTCATCATATTTCCCGACCGGCGCGAGGGAATAAAACGCTTTATCAGGGTCTTTTGGTTCATAACCCCACCTCAGAAACGGTGGTGGTAAAAGTGTTACAAGGAGCAAGTTATCTCAACTCTTCTGATGCACCGTTTATTAGTCTTCCTCCCATTGTTGAAGATCCTTCAGGACAGGTATTTTCTGGTCCAGGTTCCCGTTTGATGGGGGATATTTTGCGAGGAGTTAACCAAGAGGAATTATCCCGTCGTATTGTCATCCCACCCTATCAAAGTCGGATGCTGTTTACCCTTCCTATTAAGCCCAGTAGCGCGCGCTCAACGTTTCTAAAGGTTTATACCAACGGGCCTCTTTATATGGCTAATTTAGCCCTCTATGAAGTGGCAGAACAAATCAAATACACAGAAGGCGACAAAGAGAAAGTCAAAATTGCCTATAGAGAACCCAACCTCAACGAATGGCGACATATTGTTACTAAAGGAAGTTTAATTTATCCGAGAGACTTGGCCCCGACTCCCCCAGATGTGGACTATGGAGATAAGACTATTTATGGCCGAGTTGCCGGTATTTCTGTGGGGTCAGAATGGGAAGCAAGACTAAGTGACGGACCAGGAAAACCCTATCTGAGTATTCCTAAGAGGGGTGGAGCGTTTTCCTATCCCCTGAGTACGGTGACAACGGGAACCCATGGCACAAAACAGATACAAAGTGCGCCCATGTTAGTGCGCTATCCTGATACGGCCTATCAAGCTCATGGAAACTATGGGGTACATTATAATTTAACCCTACCCTTGGTAAATAAAACCAACGAACCCCAAACAGTAGCCGTCACTTTACAAACCCCTTTCAAGAAAAATGAATACGCCGATCGCCTCATCTTTTCCCGTCGGCCTCAAGGTCAAGTGTTCTTTCGCGGAACAGTACAGGTGAATTATGAAGATAGGGAAGGAACGACTCAAGAGCGTTTCTTTCATTTAGTACAGCGACAAGGACAACAAGGGGAACCTTTGGTAAGATTCAATTTAAAACCAGGGGAACAGAAAATGGTTGAAGTGGACTTTCTCTATCCTCCTGATGCAACCCCTCCTCAAGTTTTAACTGTGGAAACCATGCAACTGTTTTACGGTAATCTTCCTAAGTGACATCCTCCCACGCTATGCTGCTAGGCAGTATAGCGTGGGCTTCCCAACTCACGATGGGATATTTCTGCCCACAGGGGTATTTCCCTACGCCAGTTATCTAGGCTCATCACCCCCGACACCTCGACTTGACAGACGGTTTCCGTTCGGCAGAGTCCCTGCCTACTATGTGTTTCTATGCCTCGATTACAGATTTCTTGTGCGCTGGCCACGTCTCTATCACATTGATAGCCACATTCAGAGCAATTGTGAACCCTATCAGCTAGGGTTTTTCTGACTTCTGCACGACAATTAGGACAAGTCTGGCTAGTTCCCCGATGGTCAACCACTCCAAAATACTTACCCCTTATCTGACAGACATATTTTAGAATATCCCTAAATTGCCCAAAACCTGCATCAAGAGTATGTTTTCCCAGAAAGCCTTTAGCCATTGTACGAAAGTCAATATCTTCCATAAAGATAGAGTCTCCCATATCACAGACTTTATGGGCTAATTTGAATTGATAATCTTTCCGCTTGAAAGCAATATGATTGTGTTGCTTTTCTACTTTCTTTCTGGCTTTTTCGTAGTTCTGGGAACGTTGTTTTTTTCGACTTAAGCGATGTTGCAGTAATTTCAACTTGCGGTATTCACTTTTGAAGAATTTGCGTCCTTTTTCTACATAATTATCACTGGTAGCTAAATAACTAGAAAGTCCAACATCAAGGCCAAGAAAATGACCAAATGGGGTCTCTATTTCAGGTAAAGTTATGTCAGATTGAATGCTAATTACAGCAAACCACCCCTTAGCTTTTTTAATAACTCTTACCTGTTTAATAACAAATCCGTTAGGGATTGGACGATGAAGATTTATTTGTACTTTCCCCAGTTTTGGTAAGTTTATTTGCCACCCAGTCAAAGGGTTGCTTCTAAACTGAGGAAACAATAACGATTTCATCTGTCCATATTTCTTGAACCGAGGAAAACCAAACCCCCGATTACGAAAAAAATCCCAAGCATCATGAAGTCTTCTTACATTAGTTTGTAAGACTTGGCTTGGGACTTTAGCTAATTCAGGAAATACTTTCTTAGCTTTCGGTAATTGGTTTTGTTGCTGATGATAACTTGGGAAAGGATAATCAGCAGACATTATATATTCTGACTCTAAACTACACCGATCCATTGGACACTTACGAGAAGCAATCCAATCCTTTAATTCACGCAAAGCGTAGTTATAAGAACGGCGACAAATCTCTAGCCATTCAGACAACATTGCCTCTTGTTTACTATCAGGGTAGATTCGGTACGAGTAATTCAGAGTCAGCATACAAACGATGTTAGCACAAAACTGCTAAAATGGTAACACAGCTTATCTAGGCGAGGTTGTGCTGTCGCACGTTAATATATTGGTCGGGCTGTATCCACACGCAGATTGCTTCGTTCCTCGCAACTGCCGATTCCCTTAAACTCCTCGGACGGTATAGCGTGGGACTTAGCCCGACATTTAAGTTAAATTTGGTGTAGGGGGTGTCTCTGGGCTAAAATCACCCCCAATTGCATTTTTTTTCCAATGTTGTAACAAGTGAAGTACCAACGTAAGACGATGTGGCTTCCCAGGCTCAGACAATAAAAAAAGTCCGCTAACACGGCGGACTCATGGTTGAGATGGAAATTAATTACATTCCAGCCCCAGTGGGAATATCGTCATTAATACTATGAGAACCGGAACCACCAAACCCATCGGGTTCTTTAACAAACCCATGATAAGCTTCCATGCCATGTTCTCCCACATCAAGACCATTCAGTTCTTCTTCACCACTAACGCGGATACCTATGGTCATTTTTAGAACTGTCCAAACAACGGCACTAAAAGCAACTGTAAACGCACCAATGGCAACAATACCAATGATTTGATTAATCAGTTGACCAATACCGCCACCGTAGAATAAACCGGTTTCCATGTTGAATAAACCAACGGCTAAGGTTCCCCACATTCCGTTAACTAAGTGAACAGAAACCGCCCCAACCGGATCATCAATTTTGAGAACCGTATCGATGAAGCTAACAGAAAAAACAACAATAACACCAGCAACCGCACCGATGATCACCGCACCCCAATAGGATACGCCATCACAACCGGCGGTGATACCCACTAACCCGGCTAAGATACCATTGATAATCATGGAGAGATCGGGTTTACCGTCTTTTGACCAAGCCACGAAGGTTGCTGCAACACCACCAGCAGCTGCTGCGAGGTTGGTGGTAACAGCGATGTAAGGAACGGCACTATCAGCAGCTAACTGGGAACCGGGGTTAAACCCGAACCAGCCGATCCAGAGGATGAGACAGCCTAGGGTAGCAATACTCATGTTATGACCAGGAATAGCCTGGGGACGACCATCGACGTATTTACCCATTCTTGGCCCCAGGATGGCTGCGCCAACTAATGCAGCCCAACCCCCAACGGAGTGAACTACCGTAGAACCCGCAAAGTCGCTAAAACCAAGGGAACCTAACCAACCACCACTCCAAACCCAGTGGCCGGTGATGGCATAGGAAATAGCCACTAACAGTAAGCTAAAGATGATAAATGAGTTAAACTTGATCCGTTCCGCTACTGCCCCAGACACAATGGTGGCTGCGGTTCCAGCGAAAGCGGCTTGGAATAAGAAAGCCACAGAAACAGGCAGTCCCACAGGAAAGGGGTCAAGGCCATAGGTAGCCGGTTCTCCACTGAGGAACCAACCCCCAAACCCAATCAGAGGATTTTCAGGGCCGCCAAACATCAGAGAATAACCGATCGCCCAATAAGCGAGAGTGGCTAAGGCAAAGACAATCAGGTTTTTAGCCAGGATATTAACCGCATTTTTGTGACGACAAAAGCCGGTTTCTAACATCCCGAAACCCGCATTCATGAAGATGACGAGAATCGCTGCAATCAGTACCCAAATCGCATTGAGGGTTCCTTGCAGTTGAATAATGGCCTCAGGAGTGGCCTCGGTAATAGCTAATACATCAATTTCTACATCTTGTGCCACGACAGCCTTATTTACCACGATAGTGATAATGGCTGCTAAAGGAATACAAGCAATCCAATAAGGAGAGAAGGATCCGGCAATGGTTTTTAACGGTTGCCAGATAGAGACATCTTTTTTTGTTCGTGTTGATACCATTTTTAGGAGATGATTAAGAAAATCATTAACACTGAAAATAACTGAATGTTGAGTGATAAAGTCTCTAGTTCGGTTATTTTCTTCTTTAGTGTATAAACTCTAGAGAGAATCCCTGGATTTCGTCAAGGTCACTTAAGGATTTTCCCTAAATTTTGATTAAAATCTTAAACTTTTTCCCACAATCTGTTAATTTTTTTACCGTTTTCTCTGTATTTTTGGCTGCATATGACTCAAGAAAATTTTGACCAACAAATGATGCAACGCTGTTTAACTTTAGCCCGTCAGGGGTTAGGTTATACCGCCCCTAATCCCTTGGTAGGGGCTGTTATCGTCAAAAATGGTGAAATTGTTGGGGAAGGATTTCACCCCAAAGCCGGAGAACCCCATGCAGAAGTTTTCGCCTTACGAGAAGCGGGGGAAAAGGCAGCAGGAGGGACAGTTTATGTTAATTTGGAACCTTGTAACCATTATGGTCGGACACCCCCTTGTACAGAGGCATTAATCGGGGCTAAGGTGGCTAAAGTAGTGGTGGGTATGGTAGACCCTAACCCGTTGGTATCGGGAAAAGGTATTGCTAAGTTAAAAGAGGCAGGAATAGAGGTGATCGTTGGGGTAGAAGAAACCGCTTGTCGTCGACTTAATGAGGCATTTTGTCATCGTATTGTGCATCATCGCCCCTTCGGTATCTTAAAATATGCCATGACCCTTGATGGTAAAATTGCCAGCAGTACCGGCCATAGTGCTTGGGTAACGGGAACGGCTTCCCGTCACTTGGTTCATCAAATTAGGGCCAGTTGTGATGTGGTAATCGTTGGGGGAAATACGGTACGACGGGATAACCCCCATTTGACCCTTCATCAAGTCCCTGGACGTAACCCGTTGCGGGTGGTGATGAGCCGGAACCTACACCTACCCCAACAAGCCCATCTTTGGGATGTTACCACAGCACCTACCCTTGTGTTTACGGAATGGGGAAAACATCCATCTTTACAAGCAGAATTACGCAATAAAGGGGTTGAAGTCATTGAATTATCCCCGTTAACTCCTTCTGAGGTTATGGATGTTCTCTATGAACGTCAATTATCTAGTATTTTATGGGAATGTGGCGGAGTTTTAGGGGCTAAAGCTATCAGCGAAGGAGTTATTCAAAAAATTATGGCATTTATTGCCCCGAAAATTATCGGTGGTGTTTCTGCTGCTTCTCCAGTGGGTGATTTAGGGCTAGAAAAAATGTCCGATGCTCTATCATTACAAGATGTTACGATTCGTCAGGTGGATGAGGATATTTTAGTAGAAGGATATTTCAAGTAATGATAACAATTTGTCGTTTCAGGGAACTCTAAAATTATCAACCTGAATGATAATGAGTATCCATGAATTATAATGAGGAAGAGCAGCAATTAAAGCAACGACAACAAGCTTTAGAGCAACGAGAACAAGAAATCCGTTTGCGGGAGTTGGAGTTAGAGATTGCTCGTGAAACCCAGGAAAACGAACCCCCCCTTTATCAAACGAGAAAAGAGAATTTAGCCCAAAAATCCATAACTCCTTGGTGGAAAAAACTCCTTTTTATGGGTAAGCTCTTTGTTCTCATGGTAGTGGTTTTTGTTGCTACCAAACTTGCTTATTGGTTAGCGTTAGGAATTCTGGTTAGTTCTATCACATGGGCAGGGTATAAACTCTTTTTAGAAAGAGAGTCATCTAACAACAAAAAATAACCTAGCCTTATTGATAGTTACAAACAACATACTTATATTCAAAATTAAATAATTGAGGTTTTTTATGACGATTAATTGTGAAACGACAACTTTATTAGATGATTTGCAAAAGGTCAGTGATGTGCGTTCCCAAATGGCCAATCATCTCAATGAAATGATTAAAACACTGGAAAAAGGGGAATCAATGGGGGCAAATCTCTCAGGAAAATTGGAACTCTCTCAGGATATTGATGACCTTCAGAAGATTGGCTCAAACTTAAAGAGTGGTCTCTTTCGTCTCTTAGTTTTAGGAGATATGAAACGAGGAAAAAGCACCTTTTTAAATGCTTTATTAGGGGAAAATTTGTTACCCAGCGATGTTAATCCTTGTACTGCTTTATTAACCATTGTTCGCTATGGAAAAGAAAAAAAAGTCACCATCTATTTTAAGGATGGAAGTTCTCCAGAAACATTAGATTTTAAAACCTTTAAACAACGTTATACCATCGATCCCACAGAAGCAAAACAATTAGAAAGAGAAAAAACTCAGGCTTTTCCCAACGTAGATTATGCAGTGGTTGAATACCCTTTATCCTTACTAGAAAAAGGGATCGAAATTGTTGATAGTCCAGGATTAAATGATACGGAAGCAAGAAACGAATTATCTCTCGGATATATTAATAATTGTCATGCCATTTTATTTGTTTTAAGAGCTTCTCAACCCTGTACATTGGGAGAGCGTCGTTATCTCGAAAATTATATTAAAGATAGGGGATTAAGTATTTTCTTTTTGATTAATGCTTGGGATCAAGTTAAAGATAGTTTAATTGATCCAGATGACCCCGAAGAATTAGCTGAAGCCGAGGAAAAATTACGGAAAGTTTTTCACAGTAATCTAGCGGAATATTGTCAAATTGATGGTTATGATCTCTATGAAGAAAGGGTTTTTGAAATTTCTGCGTTAAATGCGTTAAGACAACAGTTAAAACAACCTAATACTCCTTTAAACGATCCAGGTTTTTCGGAGTTTTTATCTTCTTTGAATACCTTTTTAACCCAAGAAAGAGCTATTGCAGAATTTCGACAAGGACTAACATTAGCCCAACAAACATCTAGTCATGTCAATGAAGCAGTTGAACGGCGAATTTCTCTCCTTGAAAAAGATGTAGATGACTTAAAAATACAAATTGATTCTGTCGAACCTGAGTTTAAAATTCTCAATGAAATTTGTGATAAATTTCAACAAGAAATTCGTAAAATTCGGGATAATCAAGCACAAGTTATTTCTAACTCTTTTCGTAATTACGTTTTGAATTTAGGTAATACCTTTGAGGCAGATTTTGCCCATTATCAACCCAATTTAAACTTTATTGATTTCTTGTTTAGTGGCAAGCGAGAGGCGTTTGAAAAAGAGCTAAGAGATGCGTTTGAAAAGTATATTAATGAGCGCATCGCTGACTGGGGTAAAAAAGCAGAAAAAGACATGGATGCTGCCTTTTTACAGCTTTCTAAAATTGCTACCAGTTACGGTGATTCTTATGCTAAAGTAACCAACCGAATTACTGAAAAAATAACGGGAAATTCCTTACCTCCAATTAATCAATCTTCTGAAAAAAATAATGCTCCTAGTTGGGCAAAATGGGCAGCCGGAATCTTTTCTTTAACAAGAGGAAATCTTGCCGGGGTTGCTATGGCTGGATCAGGATTTAATTGGGAAGATATTATTCTTAATTTTATTACTGTGTTAGGAGTAGGAAGCATTATTACTGCAATTACTGGCATTATTTTAGGACCAATAAGTTTAGCCTTATTAGGGTTAGGAATAGGGGTTATGCAAGCAGATCAATCCCGTAAGCAATTGGTTAAAATTGCTAAAAAGGAATTAATTAAGCATTTACCACAAATCGCTGAAAACTATTCTCCTAAAATTCATGACGCTGTTAAAGAATGTTTTGATATCTATGAACAACAAATTACAGAACGGATGAATGATGATATTCAATCTCGAAAAGCCGAATTAGATAATTTAATCAAACAAAAAGAATCCCATGAAATTAATCAGGAGAAAGAATTTGAAAGATTACAAAAATTGCAACAAGATATTAACGGTGAAGCTCAATCAATTGAAAGTATCTATAACAATTTCTTAAAAGCTGCTTCTTGATAAATAAAGCGTTCAATAAGTTATATTCAGTGATTTTAATGCTATGAAAACCAGTGATGACCACTTAATTAACATCTCAAACACCCTTAATGATGCGATTGAAGTTTTGTCACTAGATGATGATTCTTCCCTTAAAAAAGATATCTTATCTCTAGGTAATTATTGTCAGAACAAAAATTTCCGATTAGCGGTTTTTGCTCCTTTTAATTACGGTAAATCTACGTTATTAAATGCTTTACTAGGAGAAAAGACCTTACCTATCGATCTAATTCCCACCACAGGAGCAGCAATTTATGTTAAATATGGAGAACAATTAAAAACAAAAATCACCTTAAATGATGGTCAAATTATTGAACAAGAAGGAACAAATATCCTGAAACAATATGCAACTCTTGATGATAATAGATGTATGAATCAAGAAGTCAATTCTGTAGAAGTTTATTGTAATCATTCTCTTTTAAAAATGGGAGTAGAATTTTTAGACTTACCAGGAACCAACGATCGAGAAGAGCAAAATCAATTAGTGAAAGATCAATTATTAACCTCAGATTTAATTATTCAAGTGGTTGATGCTCGAAAATTAATGACCCTTGAAGAAAGAGAAAATTTTCGTGATTGGTTACTGAACCGTGGCATTAATAGTGTTATTTTAGTGATAAACTTCTTGAATTTATTGGAACCACAAGAACAAAAAGACGTTTATTATCGGTTACGCTTTGTTGCTGAAAGTTTTCGCTCAAATTTACCTTCTGGGTTCAGTAATCTATATCGAGTTGATGCTTTACCTGCATTGAGAGCTAAACTAAAAGGGGATAATAATGGAGTACAAACCAGTGGTTTGTCAATGTTTGAATCTGCTTTACAAACGATTATTATTCAACAAAAAGAAGAAAGTTCTTTTAGAAGAAAACGTTTTGATAAAATTAGTGAGCAAGTGAAAGCGATCGCCCTAAATCAAAAAGATAATCTTATTAAAAAAATAGAAAATATAGAACAAAAACTGGACAAAGAAAAAGAAATTAAACAGAAAGCACAACAAGTTATTAACCAAGGATTTCAACGTTATCTTTCTGATTTTTATAGTTGGCTATACTTACCTAAACTATTAAATCAATATCAAAATGAATTAGCGATCGCTTTAGAACAAAATACCTTTCAACAATGGTGTGATAATCACTTTTGCAATAAAATAATTACCTATCAAAATCATATTAATGAATGGGGAAATAAAGCTTGTTTCTTTTTTGAAAATGACGACTTGACTTCTCTAAATATTAGCATTCCTGAACCCCCAGAAATCTCAATTTCTGTATCAGCAGAAATTGAAGAAGAATCAAATTACTTAGATAATATCACCACCGTTGGTATTCCTACAGGAATTGGTTTTTTGCTAGGGGGACCGATGGCAGCAGCAGTGTTAGGGGGAGCCAGTTATTTGCTCAACAAAACCACAACACAAGCAGAAAAAGAAGCAATAACACAGAATTCTCAAAACTCATCCACTTATGTTAAACTTGCTCAGAACTATTTAACTCATTTTAGTGAACAAGTTTTCTTAAGCTTAAGGAAATATGAACAAGAATTAGTTAAAATTATGGACATACCTCATACTTTACACTCATCAGAAGTAGCTCAATTATCTGATAAAATACAAAGGTTAGATGATCTTTTGACGAGACTTTAGCTAATTCATAGTTTTAAAAATCTTTTTTTATGCCTATTTTATATAAAAAAAATACTTTATTGACTCATGATTTATTTGTACCTTTTATATTATTAATTGGTTTATTATATCGCTCTTTTATTGCTTTTTTTCTGTTACCTGGTTACGACGAAGGTTATTATTATCTCTATACTAAACATTTAGATTGGAGTTATTTTGATCATCCTGTTTTTGTTGCTTTAACCACTGGTTTTGGTATTTGGTTAACAGGAATAACCTCTCCCTTGACTCTACGTATCGGCACATTAATTTTATATACAGGGAGTTTATATTTATTATACTTAACAAGTGCTAAATTATTTAGCAAAACAGCAGGAAAAATAACATTGATTTTAGCTTCAATAATTCCTATTTTTCAATTAGCTTTTGGTATTATTACCCTTCCTGATAGTCCTTTGATTTTTTTCTGGTCGGCTGCGTTATATTGTGCTACAGATGAATTTTTTAGAGCAGAAAATAAACCTTATTTACCCAGTTATCGTCTCAGTATTTTAGGGATTTTAATTGGACTCGCTTGTTTAAGCAAATATCATGGTTTTGTTTTAGGATTTTGTTTAGTTGCCTTTTGTATCAGTAGTCAACGTCATCGTATTGCTTTAATTTCTCCTTGGACAATTTTAGGATTTGTCTTATTTATTGCTACTTTATTTCCTTTACTATTCTGGAATTATCAACACGACTGGATATCCTTAAGATTCCAACTTTTTGATCGCTTTGTTCCTGTTCCTAATGCACCAAAAACTTCTTATAATATTTTCAATGCTTTGATAGTTTTACTGGTTAATATTGGTTTATTATTTCCTACTATTGGCTTTCCTTTGTGGTGGGTGACGAGCAAAAGTTTATTTTTAGAAAAATATCAATTATGGGCTGAGAAAAAAATATTTATCTATTGGATATCTTTACCTTTAACCTTCGGATTAATTCTTTTAGGAGGAAAACAACAAATCTTAGTAACTTGGCCGATGCCTGGCTATTGGGGGATGATTTTATTATTAGGATTTTATGGTGAAAGATGGTTAAACTATTCAAAAAAATGGGTAAAACGATGGCTAATAGGAACAACAATCGCCATTAATACTATTTTATTATTACTATTATTTCATTTGAATACAGGTGCTTTTTTTCAATCCCATGAATCTCCTTTTTTTCAAGGCTTTTTAACTCCCGAAACTGACCCAACAACGGAATTAATTGATGTTAAACAAATTAGAGAAAAAGTTAGTCAATCACCCTCATTATTAAACAGTCTCAAAAAAGCTGATTTTTTGTTTACCAATGCCTACTATTTAGCAGGATTAATTGATTTGGCGTTAGAACCCTTACATGATATTCCTGTGACTTGTTTTAGTTATGATAGAAGAGGGTTTGACTTTTGGCCAGATACGGACCAATGGTTAAGTAAAAATGCCCTTTATATTACTTTAAAACGGTTTCATGAAATGCCAGAATTAACCAACGAGTTTCGAGCTTTTTTTGCAGAAATCAAAGAAATCGGTACAATAGAAATTGAGCGAGGTGGTGTGGTTGTGAATGTTTTTTATGTCTATGAAGCGAATAACTTATTAAAACCCTATGTATCCACAGAAGACTCGATTCGATAAATTTTATAAATAATAAAATCATGGCTAAATTTGGCGCAATTTATTTATCGGTGGAAGGAAACAATAACTCGATAGAAGAGGTAAAAAATGTTGCCTCAATTTTAGTGAAAGCAGGTTATTTATTTACCGTACGGTATCATCAAGAAACCCCTTGGATCCAACTTTATATTGATGAACCCGAAACCGTTACTCCTTATGCTCAACAAGTCGCTCAAATTTTTCCTAATAAAAAAACATTAGGATTAGCAGCTTATACCGTATCCGACTCAGTAAGTTTTTGTTATTTTCAAGGAGAAAAAATTATCCGTATTTTACAATCAGGTTTTATCAAAGAAAGACAATGGGAAATCATCGAAGGAGAAAAACAAGAATGGGAAACAGAAATCTTTAGCAAATTAACCCTAGAAATTGGTGCAATAGGAATGGTTAGTTATCATATTCAACAAATTGGCGTATTATTAAATTTACCAGGGTTTGGAATTCCTCGATCTGGGGAACCTTGGACAATAGAAATAATTAACTAAACTAGGAGTTACGGAAAATGACAAATCCCTTAAACCAGCAGGAAACCAAAGAACTCAAAAAGTTTTTTGATGAAATTGATCAAGATAATAATGGGAAAATTGATCGAGAAGAATTAAAACAATTATTAGAAACAATATGGGGAAACAATACAGAGATTGATATTACTGAAGCGGTTAACTCAACCTTTAATAAATGTGATCTTAATAACGATGGTTTTATTACCTTTGAAGAATTGGCTTCTTTAGGCGAATAAAATGCTATTAGTAGCAATTAAACCAAAAAATAACGTATAATAGAAAGGTTGTGTGATTTTTTATATGTAAGTCCTATGGCAGTTCCTAAGAAGAAAACATCCAATACAAAACGAGATCAACGTAAAGCCCATTGGAAGCGTGTTGCAGCCAAAGAAGCACAAAAAGCCTTATCGTTAGGTAAATCTGTTTTATCTGGCCGCTCTAATAGTTTTGTTTATCCTCAAGAGGAAGAGGAAAACGACGAAGAATAAACCTTACATTGATCCGCGATCGCTATTTTATAGATTCAAGAAGTCAGATGTTCCTCACTTCGTTTAAATTATTAGAAAAAACGACTTCTGACTTCTGACTTCAAGCGAAGCGATAAATGGCGATCGCTGTTTATAATAAATGCCGAGCTTTAATATCTAAATAGCGTCTCACCAATGATTCGCTAATTTGATTCGCTGGTGCATCTAAGACTAGAATCCCCTTTTGTTTGAGTTGAGCCAAAGCAACTTGACGCTGAGAAAGCATATCTAGAGCGACACTACGATTATAAAGCTCTGGAACGGTTTCAGTTGAACTGTGGGCGATTTCATCCAGTTGAGGATCTCGCAGCGTAACACAAAAGGGCAAATAACGAGGGGTTAAACGTTGCATGGCCGTTAACAATTCGGCTGAGGCAATTTGATCAATAATATCAGTCATGACAACCACCAAAGCACGACGATGTTGCTGATTAACTAATCGAGTCACGGACCCAAAATAGTCTGGTTCCAATAACACGGGTTGTATGGGAGTTAAGCGTTCCAAGATTCGAGATAATTGGCTTTTTCCTCTTGCTGGGGGCATCCAAGTCACGATTTCTCGGTCAAATACCCCAATTCCCACACAATCCCCTCGATTTAACCCCGTTAAAGCTAACGTCAAGGTACTATTTAACGCCCAATCAAACCGCTTTAACCCTTGCACCTGTGCTGTCATCAACCGTCCGCGATCGAGTAGAATAATCAGAGTTTGTTCTCGTTCTTCTTCTAAGACGTTGACAATGGGATGACTTCTTCTGGCAGTGGCTTTCCAGTTAATTAAACGGGTATCGTCTCCAGTGACATATTCCCGTAATTCACTAAATTCCGTCCCTTGACGCAGACGACGACGAAAATTGATGGTTCCATTATTCTCAACACTCAGGCGTATTAGAAGCGATCGCAATCCCATTAAATCGGGATAAACAGCCACCTTTTGACGAGCCGGTACCTTCCAATCATACCAAGCTAACCCCCAGGTACTTAACTGTCTGATGCGAATATCTCCCCACTGAAATTCTCCTCTTTGATTAGGATAGATACTATACTGTAAGTCCTTTTGACTCTGAGGGGTTAAACGGGTTTCTAAGATAGCCGGAGACACTGAAAATTGTTGAGGGTAGTTATCCTGGATAATAATTTGTGTGAGTTGTTGTTGAGTGGTAATGGAAAGGATAACTCTATTTTCTCTCCCGATGGATAATTTGTGCAGGGGATAACGAGTGACAATCACCCGATTTTTTTTCACCTTACTTCCATCAATCACCATCACTGTTAAAAAAGTGACATCGAATAAAAGCAGCAACAAGAGACTTATTTGTACATTAAATAGAGCCAATAATACTGCTACGAATAGAGCAATGATTAAAATAAAATACGACCGTTTAGCTGGTAAAATCATGAGCAATTAATAATTAAAATAGTTATTTATCTAGGAACAGGAACTTGTTTAAGCATCGACTCAATTACTTCTTGAGGTTTTAAACCTTCTAATTCAGCTTCGGGATTGAGCATTAAACGATGACGAAGTAAAGGAATTGCGATAGATTTAATATCATCTGGAGTCACATAGTTACGACCTAAAAACCAAGCTTTTGCCTTGCTAGTTTGTAACCAAACGACTGCAGCACGAGGAGAAGCACCTAAGGCAATATCAGGATGTTGACGGGTTTTTTCCACTAAATCTAATAAATAATTAACAATATTATCTTTAACTTCAACGTTTTGTACTTCTTGTCGAGCATTTAAAATGTCTTCAATCGTAGCTATGGGTTGCAACTTTTTTAAGTCAGTTGATTTTCCTCTAAAGCCTGTTTTTGCCTGGATTAACATTTGTTTTTCTGCCGAACGCTCAGGATAATCAATCAATAATTTAAACACAAATCGATCCAATTGAGCTTCAGGAAGGGGATAAGTTCCTTCAAATTCTAAAGAGTTTTGGGTAGCAATAACCCAAAATAAAGAGGGTAAGGCCATCGTTTGACCATCGAGGGTTACTTGCTGTTCTTCCATCGCTTCTAAAAGAGCAGATTGGGTTTTAGGAGGGGTTCGATTGATTTCATCAGCTAATAAAATCTCGGTAAAAATGGGGCCTTCTTTAAGAGTAAAATTACGAGTATTAAAGTCAAAGATATTAGTTCCTAAAATGTCTGAAGGTAAAATATCTGGAGTGAGTTGAATCCGTTTAAAATCTGCTTGAATTAGGTTCGATAGGGCTTTGACCAATAAAGTTTTTCCCGTTCCTGGAACCCCCTCAATAATAACATGACCGCCACTTAATAAAGCAAGCAAAAGTTGTTCAATAATAGAAGATTGACCGATAATGATTTCTTCTAAGGTTTGGCTAATGGTTAAGAATTTTTGATTATTTGTGGTCATATTGGGATTGATTAGAATTAATTTCTTGGTGAATAGTTTGCCATTGTTTTATCCATTGAAGCAACTTTGCATCAGTGAAAGGACGTTTTTGGTTGGGGAGTTTCAGCAAAGATTCTAAAAGGATAGATGATTGTTTTGTTTGTTGATTCCAAGCTTGAACTAAGCTGTCTATATCGTGTTTTTCTCCTTTTAAACCTAATTGTTTTTTCAGTTGGAATTGTTCTGCTTGTCCTATGGTTTTTATCACAAATTCATGACTTTCAGCTTTTTGTAAGACAGTGGCCAATGCGTTGATATATTGTTGGCTATTATTCCCTATTTTTGGACTAATTTTTTGTTTTTTGTTTAACGATTTATTATGCCCAACAATTAAAATAATTATAATAATTAATCCTTGAATGAGAATAATTAACAAAGGGGTTTTTAATAAATAAAGAAATACATTGTTATTGTCTTGAGCCTCTTTATTTTCTTCATCTTTGTAACCATGAATATATTCATCAACTAATAGTTGAGAGGATTGAAACGATTCGATTAAATGAGCGAGGAACTCATAATTGCCAGGAGAATCTTTGTAAGCATTGGCTGCAAAATAAGGAGTTGTTACGTTAATTAATTTTCCTTTGCCTATGGTTTCATACTCAATAATAGCTCCAAATTGATCTTGAAGAATAGCTTGATTGTCGACGCTTATTCTGCGGGTTGTTTCAATTTTAACTTCACCAAAATCCGTATTATGAATAGTAGTAAAAGGAGCTTCACTTACCGTACCTTGAGAAGCTAAAATGATTAAAGTATTACCTTTTTTGACCCATTCTAGTGCCGCTTCACTTACAAACCGTTGAGAAGAGCGACCATAAATTCTCAACAAAATTATAGACTTATCTGAGAAGCTTTTCCCTAAAGCAGTTAAAGGTTTCTTCCATCTTTCAATAGGGGTATCTCTATGTCTCATAAACTCATACCAAGCTGCATATCCATCAGGAGAAACAGCAAAAGTTGACCCACTCATAAACTGATTGCGAGTGGGAGCCATTAACAACGTTAAGAGAATAATAAAACCAATAAATAGACTAAGAAATAGCCACCATTGACGACGAGATAAAATCATGATTTTTCAATTTTCTCATAAGCTTGCCAACAAGTTTCTAACACAGACATTGAAGCCAAACAATCACCGAAACACAGTTCTTGATGTATTTGTAGTAACTGTTGATAGGGTTGAGACTGGGGCATTTTTGCTATTAGTTTTCCATATTCTCCATCGGTGCGACTAGATTGGTGTGGTACAATATTTCGCTCATGTAATTGTTGTAACATTGCTTGATATAAAAATTGACAAGCTTGTTGATAGTTTCCCTGTTTTTGTGCTTGTTGCGCTTGAATAATCCAATGAGCAACAGAATGATCTTGAGTGATTTCTAGTCTGTTTTGGACGATGCGTTGATGGTTATGGGACTTGATTATTCGTCTATACCATCTTACCCACTGTTGTCCTTTCCAAATCATCCAAATTAGCAACCAAGCAATGAGTCCCCAAAAAAGGAGATGACTGATACCTTTGATCAAGGGAGAATCTAACCAAGAAGGAAAAGAGAGATCACTAAGATGTTCACCTAATTTCAGACCCATTAATTCCCACCTTTCTGAGAGTCTTTGTTGCCATTGAGCAATTTGCCACCCTAAATTATTGGTTTCTACAGAAATGTCTGACATTGATTATCATCTCATAGTGTAAAGTTTGCATTATAGATCACACCAAATTAAGTAAAAACAGCTTATACTTAGAAATGTTGCCGAGATGTAACAAAACGCAATCTTTAACGGATTACCACCAGCCATTATGATTGTTTCAACCTCACCGAAACCATCGTCTCAAGACAGTCAAGCTTTACAAGAAGTCTGGTCAAGACTCAATGCTCATAGTTGTCCCCATGAGTATAATTTTCATATGCACACCATTTGTTCTGATGGACAACTTACCCCCGAACAACTGATTAAACAAGCGGCAAACATTGGACTTAAAGGATTAGCCATTACCGATCATCATTCCGTTGAAGGTTATAAAATTGCCCAAACATGGCTCAAGAAAACATCCCTAGAAGGGTCAAAAGTAAGTTTACCCCATTTATGGACAGGAATCGAGATTACATCTCGTTTACTCGATATTGAAGTGCATATTCTGGGTTATGCTTTTAATCCCGAACATCCCGCCATGGACTCTTATCTCTGGGGAGAGCGTCCTCTGGGAACTCAAGGGTTAGTCAGTACGGTTATCCAAGCCATTCATCAAGCAGGGGGAATGGCAATTTTAGCGCATCCAGAACGATACCCTTATCCCGCTAAAAAAGTAATCCCTGTAGCGGTTGATTCCGGGATTGATGGGGTTGAAGCCTTCTATGCTTATAATAACCCTAAACCCTGGAAAACGAGTCCCCGTCAAACGGAAACCGTCTTAAATCTCAGTTATCTTTACGGACTGTATCATACCTGTGGCACAGATACTCATGGGGTTAACTTATTACAAAAAATTTGACATCTTTAGATGTTAGGGCTTGACAAACTATAGGAAATTAAGCGATCATAAATAATGCACATTATTGCGTGCGGTTCCATCGGGAACGTTCAGGGGCTATAACTCAGTTGGTAGAGTGTCACAATGGCATTGTGAAAGTCAGCGGTTCGAGTCCGCTTAGCTCCACTTATATATAATGCTACCTTTTTTGAGATTAAACTCGGGAATATCTTCAGTTAATTGTACCTGAAAAAATCAATTAGATGTCAGAAGACAACAACGCCCCATGCAAGAAGATGAGGCGATCGCTGCATAAATATCTGCTTTATCACTTCCCTTGATTATCAATAATTAACTACAAATCTTCCCTCCTGCCTCCTGCCCCCTGCCTTCTGCCTCGCCCGAAGGGCTGTTAAAGGTTACTTAACTTCGAGCGCAGCGATAATTTCTGATTTTTGTGTTGTGTTTTTTTCTTCATCAATAATGCAGTTTAAAGTCAATTGATGCTCCAACAGAAGGGTAGGGGGTTGAATTGTTTCCAGGATTCGTTTCCCAATTTTTTTAATTATTTTTTGATCATTAATGTGATTCAACAAAATCACAAACTCATTATGACTCCAACGTGCCATAATATCATTCGCTCTCACGGAAGATTGTATTTGTTTTGCTACATTTTGCAGAATTTTATTCCCTTGAGTCTGTCCTAAAGTGGCTTGAATATCTGTGAAGTTATCAATCCTCAGAAACATCAAACTATAAGAAAATTGTGTTTTTTGAGCATCTTTAAGGACAACAGATAAATATTGCTCAAAACATTGGCGATTCGGTAACTGAGTAATCGAATCGATATCCTGGACAGTTCGAGTAATTTTTATTGGTTTTCGAGTTGAATCATTAGATAGTGGAATGTGGGTTTGTTGATTAGGAATTAAAGAAGAATCCCGATCAGTTTTGGTTTTGCTTAACGGTAGGTTAATCTTAGTATTTTTTGACAGATACTGATTAACCATTGACTGTAAAGCTTCCTTTGTAAAAGGTTTAGCTAAATAATCTGTTGCTCCTGCTTCTTGGATATTTTCAGGGGTCAGCATTTTACTGTTACCACTGATCATAATGATAGGAATATCCTTGAAGAAAGAACTGGCTTTGATAATCCGACAAAGTTTATTGCCATTAATACCAGGCATGGAAAAATCAAGTAAGATTAAATCGGGTTTGTATTTAAAGAGACAGGGAAGAGATTGTGTCGGATTATCCACCGTAAAAACTTCATATTGTTCCCCTTCTAAATAAGCTTTGATCATGTCCAAAATGGTTGAACTATCATCAATACAAACAATTTTGTAGGTTTTTTGTGATTTCCCTTGGGTTGGTTGATAATTATTAAGGGGTTGTGAGTTAGTTTTTTGCTGATTACTGGCAGAAGTGGGTGTTAAAGGAGGAATGGGGGGTAATTTATCTAGGGGAGGTTGAGGGGCTTTTAATTGGAGAATATTATTTTGAAGATAGGGAAATAATAATCGAGCAACGTTTAACTCATCTTGCTTGAGAAAAAGACTGATTTGACGCAGCGTTTTTCCTTGCATCAACTTAACCAGTTTTTCCAAAGAAGTAGGATTAAGGGTTCCAGAGGGGATTTTTTGTTGTATCAAAGAAGGGTTAGTGCAGACAAGACGTTGATAGGGTGAGGTGATCACATCTGAGAAGGTTTGCCAGGTTTTCATTCTCATCTCCAGATTGTCCAATAGATTAGAAATAGCTAAAAGTGGATCTTGTTGGAGGACGATCTGATCAGAAGGTTGAGTCTGCTGCTGATTGGACCAATGGTATTCCCCTTTCCTTAACCATAAACAAGATTCTAGGGCATCCTTGATTAAATTTGTGGTCAATAGAGAGATGCGATCAGAGCTTAAATGATTTTGCTCACTTAAGTGCTGAAGCAGGGTGGGGATCAATTGACGATTTTGGGGAATCTTTTGGGCAAGGGTAGGGATAACTTGAGCGCAGGTTTCTTGCTTCAGACAGAGTAAATAATATTGGATAGTTTCTAGAGACTGTAACGAGTGACACCCATACCGTATGAGTCCTTCTGTAAAATAGAAGTCCCAAGTAACCTGGTTAGCGGTGATTTTTAGATGACCAGTGTTACCCAGATTTTCGATATTTTTAAACAGTTGAATCGGTTGAAAAGAGTTAGTCATGATGAAGAATTAAGAATTTAGATGGTGACAATAGTCTTGAGAGTTTGTAATAATTCCTGTTCGTTGTAGGGTTTAGAGAAGTAAGCCGACGCGCCTAAATTCATGGCTAACTTACGGTGTTTATCGTTACTGCGAGACGTTAACATAGCAATCGGTAAAGCCTCAAACGCTGATTTCGTTTTCAGTTCTTCGAGTACCCCATAACCGTCCAGTCGTGGCATTTCGATATCACAGATCACTGCATCCACCGAAAGTCCTGCAACTAACTTATCCACTGCATCTTGTCCATCTTTAGCTTGTTCGACTTGATAGCCAGCTTTTTCTAGGGTTAACGTTAGATAACGACGGACGTTAATGGAATCATCCACCACCAGAATTGTTTTAACATTGTCTTGGGTTGAGGGTTCAACCGATGGGGTAATAGGGTTAGAACCCTTTTCTAGAGAGTCTTCGAGGAGTTGCAGCGGATCCACCAAAGGAACCACCCGACCATCTCCCAACATCATAGAACTGATTATGCCCATCGGTAGGGGAAAAGGACTTTCAATGGGTCGAATGGTGACTTCTGGTTCACTCCAAACCCGATCAATATGAATGGCACCCAAGGTGGTATCGTTACCAACAATCAAAGCAGTGGGTTTATTGATGATGGCATGACCTGACATTTCCAACGGTTTATGGGGTCGATTAAACTGTAAACTTTTGTCTGGATGTAACAAGGGGATGGTTTCTCCTTGCCAAGTAATTTCGCTTAAGTTGTCCACACCTTCAACCATCGAGGGAAACACCTCTCGAACACTGTTGGCCGGAACCGCAAAAATCAGGCCAGCGCGTTCGATCAACATCACCCGTAAAATAGAGAGGGTAAACGGGACTTTGAGGACAAAAGTGGTTCCCTTGCCGGCTTCCGTCTCCACTTGAACATCCCCACGAATGTCTTGAAGACTGGTGCGTACCACATCCATCCCCACACCACGGCCCGCTAGTTCGGTGACTTGTTCGCTGGTGGTAAACCCCGGTTGAAAAATGTAGTCAAGGATGTCTTGAGTAGACATTTGATGGATGTCTGGGTCGCTGATCCCCATGTCTCGCAGACGGTGACAAATTTTGCCCATATCAATGCCTTTACCATCGTCTTTGATAGTAATAATGGTTTGAGTCCCTCGATTGACTGCTTCTAGGGTGATAGTTCCTTGGGGGGGTTTCCCTGCTAAGAGACGAGTGTTGCTATCTTCAATCCCGTGAGCAAACGCATTGCGGAGCAGGTGCATCAACGGAGCATTCAGGGTTTCAATCATGGTGCGATCGATCAGGGTGGTTTCCCCTTCAATTTTCAGGGTTACTTCTTTCCCCGACTCAAGACTGAGATCCCGAACCAACCGAGGAAAGGGTTTAACCAAGTCAGCAAAGGGTTGCATTTGGGTCGTGGTCACATTTTTTTGTAGCGATCGCGTGGTTTGGTTGAAGTCTTGAACCGCTTGGGTCATTTTTTGTAACCCTAAGTCGATATCGGAGGTGACTTCTTGCAGTTGGACAATGGTTTCGATTTGTTCTTGAGAGATTAAATGGAGGTCACTATAGCGATCCATTTCCAAGCGATCAAATTGTCTGGTTTGATTCTCCAGGGTTAAAACAGAAGAGGAAACCTTAGACAAAGGAACCGTTTCTAATTCCTGATTCCTGACAACTATTCCTTCTAAAGAGGCTTTATCATACCAGGTTCTTAACTGATTATTAGATTGTTCTAATTGAGTGATCCGAGACCGCATCAGGGTAACAAAGTTGGTCAGTTGTTCTAAACGCAGGTTAATACTATTGCGCTCTAGAATGAGTTTTCCAAAGAGACGATTAATTTCATAAAGTTGCTCTACTGGAACCCGAACGGTTTTCCCTGTGGTTTTGGTGTTGACATTTTGGGGGAGGGTTTGACGACTCCAATCTAATTTATTTTCCTTCCCCTCTATGGAATGCTTCTGACTTTCGACAAGGGGTGTATCCAAGGTAAAAGCATTCTGTAACTCAGCTACGTCTGAATCGTTTAAGGTGGTTTCGGAGGATAAATCTAACGCTTGTTCTATTGCGTCTTGAAGTTCTGTAAAATCGCTTAATTCTTCTGCACCGAATAAGTTGAAACTGCCATCTTCAGCTACAGATAAGTTTTCTTCTATCTCTAAATCCCTAGCACTAGGGTTTTGAACCGTGTCATTTGACTTCTGTGCGATAGCGTTGGAACGGAGTGAGGAACTTCTGAGTTCTGACTTCTGTTCGCTAGAGCCGGAACGAAGTGAGGAACTTCTGACTTCATATACGAACCCTTCTACATGAGATGGAAGCTTCTCAAAACTACCCCGCATCACTAAAGCGTGGGAACGTCGCCATAAAGTTAACGCTTGTTGCGTCAAAGAGGGTAACTGTTCCGTTGTCGCCATCATTGCTTGCTGTTGAACCGACTGACAGAGTTGGATAAACGGTTCAAGCTCGGCCATTTGACCAAAGGCCAAGAGTTGTTCTGCGGTCACGGCCAGGGTTTCACCTAACTCGTCGGGGGATAAGTTTGGATACGCTTGCTGAAATTGATCCAAGAGGGTTTCTACTCCTTCCTCAAACATCAACCAGACCGGTTCATCTCCTACATTTTGAGAAAATAACGTATTTTCGTCCTCTTCTTGGAGATCCCCTAAATGGTGGCGTAACTGCTCAAAAATGGGGTTAACGTTCTCTTCTAACCACTCATTATTAATGTCTGTTGCGTGACGATGTAATTCGTTCACCTGACGCAGACGATCAACCCCTTGTAAGAGTAAGGTTTCTACTTCCGTGGTGATGGGGGTGTCAGGATGACGAACCCGTAAAATTTTAAAGAAGTCTTCGAGACGATGAGCGACGTGAGAGAGTGTGCTGAACCCCATCATGCCCGCCCCTCCTTTAACAGAGTGAGCCGAGCGCAGAGCAAGATCCAAGGGTTCAGTCATATTATCAGAGGTTCTTAACCCTAATAACACTGATTCAATGGCATCATAGCAATCTTGGGCTTCATCGAGAAAATTAAGACGGACTTGTTGTTCTTGATCTATCATTTGATCCTGCCTAACTAACTTTGAATTGTTTGACCGCCGCTTCTAGTGTTTGGGCGACTTGGGCGGTTTCTTGCATGGACTGGGCTACCGTTTGAGAAGCAGTGGACCGTTGTTGAGATTGTTGGGCGATGTGCTGCATCAGTTCGGTTACGGTACGAGAAGTGTCCGTTTGGGAAACCGTTGCTTGAGAAATCGATTGCATTAACTCATTAATGGTCTGAGAACGCTCTAGAATCCTCTGTAACCGTTGTTTGGTCCCTTCAACAAGGCGGGTACTATCTACCACCTGAGACGTACCTAATTCCATCGCTTGTGTTACTTCCTGGGTTTCTGTTTGAATGGCTTCAACGATGTGACTAATCTCTTTCGTCGCTGCGGCCGACTGTTCTGCTAAGGCCCCTACTTGTTCGGCTACCATCATGAACCCTTCCCCTTCTTTCCCGGCACGACGGGCTTCTACACTGGCGTTAATGGCTAATAAGTTGGTTTTCAGTGCCATTTCCTCAATTAAGGAGACAACCTGAGAAATCTTTTGAGAGGACTCCCCTAACCGCTTCATTTTCTTGGCCGTCTCCCCTACGGTTGTTCGTAACTGGAAAATACTATTTACAGTTTCATCCATCGCTTTTGTCGATTCTTGGGTGACGGTATAGGTGTCATCGACTAGGGTGGCTGCTTGGTTCGCGTTGTTAGCAACCGCTTCAATAGAATGGGACATTTCTTCAACAGAACCCAAGGTTTGACTGGTGGCTTCGGCTTCTTCAATGGCCTGTTGGGCTAAGGTTTGGATGGACTGTCCATTTTCCCCTAACGATGAACTAACTTGAGTGCTGGAGGTTTTTACTTGGATCGCAATGTCTTTGAGGCTATCGATAATCGCGTTAAATAAGTCAGCGATCGTACTCATTTCCATCGAGGTTAAGTCAGCGCGAACGGTGAGATCCCCATCCATTGCACCTCCCACGTCTCCTAGCAATTGAGCAATTTCGTGTTCGAGTTTCTCTTTGGCTTGTCGTTGTCCTTCGGCTTCTTGTTGTCGTTGGGCTAAGTTACTGTCAATATTTTGCGCCATTTCGTTGAGGTTACGGGTTAACACCCCAATTTCATCCTGGCGATCGCTTGCTTCGAGACGTACCCCAGGTTCCCCAGAAGCCACTTTACCAGCAAAGTTGGTTAGTTGTTTCAATTGACGAGAAATCCCCGTATCTGAGGGGGTAACGATGAGAATCACCCCAAAAATCAGCAACACTCCACCCCCAATACTGTAACCCAGCCAAGTGATTTGTCGTAGATTCTGATTCACTTCTGTCATGGGAGTTCCTACATAAGCAATACCAATCGGTTTGGCTTGTTCGCTATTAATTTGCTGGCTATGATCATAAATGGGACTATATCCCGTTAAATAGTCAATCCCAATAATATTGGCTTGTCCTTTATAAACCTGGGCTTTATTTAAGACGGTATCTGCTACCTCACGAGATACCCTAGTTCCAATCGCTCTGGTGGTTTCGTCGGTATAAGGCACATTGGTACTCACCCGCCAATCTTGAGCGAAAATCGTGGCAGTAGGAACTCCAGTTACATCTTTGAGACGATCAACCATCTCAAAGTTACGATTAACCAAGGTTCCGACAATAGCGGTTCCCACTTTGTTGTTGGCTAATTTAATGGGTTGGGTGGCCATCAAAACAAAGCCAGCTTTCCCTTGGTCAATATCAAAGGTGTCTTCGGGATAGGGTTTTTGGGGATCAGGTAAACCTTCTATTTTCTGTTGACGTAAGCCAATGAAGGCTTGTTTTTCTAGTCCTAACCGTTGCAAAACTTGGGCATTGAGTAATTCAAACCCCGATAAGGGACGAGATAAGGTCAAAGTATTGTTGACAATGGGAACATCTTTGAGAGAGATACCAGAGTCTAATTTAACGGGTTCTAAAGCTGTTTTGGCAGATTCATCACTGGGTAACGAAGGATAATTATCAAAGTTTCCTGTTACGCTTTGTATAGACTGAGCAATGGTGTTTCCTTGATCATCGGTAATGAGATAGAAACTGGCATTGGGTTGTTGTTTTTGGGTAGCTGTAATTAAAGCTTGGAGTTCTTGTAATTGAGATGTTTCGGCTGTGGCTGGATTAATTTTCGATGCCTGAACCGAAAGAGCTAAGGTATTGGCAGTTGCTTCGAGTTGTTGTTTTTGGGCATTAATTTCTTCTTCGAGTAATACTAAGTCAGTGTTTAACACTTCTTGTAAATTACTGACCGCTTCTCGTCTCGCAGAAGAGGAAATCCCTTGAGTTACTGCAATTGCGGGAATGGTTGCAGCGACTAATAGTAAGGCCGTAATTTTTGTCCGTAGGGGTAAGTTATTCCAAAATTTAACTAATTGATTGGATTTTGAAGAAGGTTTCTTGGGGGAAGTCTCTGGGGTAACCGTGTCAAACGGGACAGTGTTTGACAAGTCTAAGTTGGTTTTTGGAGAAGATTGAGTCATTTTCAGTTATCAGTTATCAGTTATCGGTTATCAGTCATCAGTTATCAGTTGTGTTCACTACTTTTCAACTTTGAACTGTTCAACGGCGGCCTCTAATTCTTGGGCAACCTGAGCCGTTTCTTCCATCGAATGGGCGACGGTTTCTGACGCAACTAACCGTTGTTTGGAATATTGAGCCATTTGTTCCATTAACTGGGTAACGGTTTGAGAGGTATCTGTCTGAGAAATGGTGGCATCAGAAATGGATTTCATCAGGTCATTAATGTTACGAGAACGCTCTAAAACCTGTTCTAGTTGCCCTTTGGTGGCTTCGACTAATTGGGTGGTATCGTTCACTTGAGTCGTCCCCAAGGTCATGTTATAAGCCACTTCTTGGGTTTCTCGTTGAATATTGGCGACAATATTAGCAATTTCTCTGGTAGCTGTGGCAGACTGTTCCGCTAACAAGGCCAGTTGTTCCCCGAAAATAGCAAACCCTTCTCCCTGTTCCCCGGAACGTCCCGCATTAATGGCTAAGAGGTTCGTTTTTAAGGTCATTTCTTCGATTAAAGAAACAACCTGAGAAATCTTTTGCGAAGATTTTTCTAATTGCTCCATTTTTTCGGCGGTTTGGGCAATGGTTGTCTTCAAACTGACAATACTATTGACGGTGTCATCCATGGCCTTTGACCCTTCTTGGGTTACGTGATAGGTGTCGTCGGCAAGGGTGGCGGCTTGGTTAGCGTTGACAGCGACTGCTTGGATAGACTGGGACATCTCATCCACCGATCCCAAGGTTTTTAGGGTTGCCTCAGCTTCTTGAGACGCTTGTTGGGCTAAGCGTTCAATAGACTGTTTATCCTCTCCCAAGGCGGTATTTACCCTAGCACTAGAGTTTTTCACTTGAATAGCAATGTCTTGCAGACTGTCAATCACAGCGTTAAATAAGTCGGCAACGGTACTCATTTCCATGGAGGTTAAACTAGCACGAACCGTAAGATCCCCATCCACTGCCTCTTGTAATTCTTCTAGGAGTTGATAAATTTCTTGTTCGAGTTGTTCTTTTTCTTGTTGTTTCTGTTGCGCTACAGTAACTTGTTCCTGTACCAGTCCTTTAACCTTTGTTACTAAGTTATTAAAGCTATCTCCTAAGATTCGAGTTTCTTGGGTTCCTTCTAAGGGAACTTCAACGTCTAAGTCTCCCTCTGCTGCTTGTTCTGCTTTCTTCACCAAATTGGTTAAAGGTTCCGATAATTTTTGGGACAACAGAATAATCATGCCAGTGGCGACACCTCCTAAAACCAAAGCGGTTAAGGCAAAAATAGTCGTCAGTTTACGTCCTTGTGCTGCAATTTCTGCTTCTTCAATAGAAGAAACCACAATTAACTCTGTATCAGGAATCTGTTTGATATGAAAATACTTATCTTGATACTTAAAGGAGAGGATATTCCGTTCTGTAACCAAACTGGCTGTTTCTTCTTGTTCTTCTCCTTCAAATTTAACCTTGGAGATACCATTACGCCCTTCTAAGCTCATAAAAGCTTGTTCTAGCTGTTGATTATTTTGGGATAGTTGGCCTTCTGATTCTTGATTTTCTGTTTTATTAATGGTCTGATCAAACAATCGAATTGCTTTGGCAATCACATCCCCACCAACAAGATCCCCTAATTCAGTGACCTCTTCGACAGTCAAGGTATTTAATACTTTAGTTTCATTGTTCTCAACAACGTCAACCAATTGTAAAGTTTGGGTTTCTAATAATCTCACGCCAATGGTTAAGGCCAACTTTTCATCTAGTTTGGCAATAGAAACACCTATTTTAGTAACCCCCAACACCTCTTTGGTTTGGGGATGTTTTACCGTATTAACCAGTTCTAAAATAGCTGACTGAGTGGATTCATCAAATTCTGGTTCCAGGATGGTTGCCCCTTGTTTTTCCCCAATTTGCCACCATTGTTCATCCTTTTGAACAAAGTCTGAAGTGGGAAGATTATAACCCACATTATAACCATTACGTTCTGTGAGAATAATTTCAGCGAGATCATTCGCTTTAGCAATGGTTGCCAGATAATTGTTGAGATTTGGGTTAGGAGAAAGCAATTTATCACTGGCAAATTCTTGTTCCACTTGGTCAATGGGTTGTTGTAATAATCCCAAAGTATTGACTTTTTCTGTACCAGATTGCAAACTGTCTACCACATAAGGACTGCTTCCTAATACATCACTTACCTTAAACGCTTGTTCTAGAAATTGTTTGGTTAAAGAACTCGTCTCAACCATCGTTTTTTCTGTGTCTTCAAAAATGTCTTGTTTTCTATCAGCATAAACGGTTTGAACGGTAATCTGACTGGCAATGCCTAAGGGAATCAAAACCGTGGGTAAAATCGTGATTAGTAAGCGTCGACGGAGGGTTACTGCTTTTTTAAGGGTTGGTTTCTTTTGGTCAGTTTGGGATGGGGAAATAGGCTGTTGGGTTGATTCCAATATTAAATGATCTGTATCTTGAGAATCATGCCATGAAACTAAATTGAGAAACTTTTCTTGAATAGTCATTAATCTTTACTGATGATAATGAACAATTAACTAATAAACATTAGTTTGATAAAAGGTAATTTGTGAACCGTTAATCTGCGATTACGATTGATTAATCGTTTGGTCAACAACGGCAGCTAAATTAAGAATAGGTAGGGATTTACCCGATTCCATGATGTTTCCCCTGATATAAGGGTTTAACTGAGAAGAAATGTCTGGTTGAGAAGGAATAATTTGCTCAGACATCACCCGCATTACCCCTTGAATACGAGGAACAACAAAACCCAGAAGCATTTCTTGGTTGGGGTTCGCCGTTTGAGACATCAAAGAGGAGATGCGAAGCACAATGATCTGATAGGTTTGTAATAAGGGACAAGGGGATGACAATCCTAACCGATGAGACAGATCGATCAGCAAAAAAACGCGATCGCGGGAAGTCATTAACCCCATGACAAAAGAGGGCATATTGGGAATAAACGTAATTTGTTCCCCAGGTACTAATAAAGATTCTTGGACAAACTCCATAGACACTAACCCACTAATTTGAGGAGTTAGTTGACAACGTAAATAGGGTTCTCCCTGTACGTCGGGAGTTTCAAACAGTTGGGGAAGGAGTTCTTGTAAACGAGAAAGCGAACTGGTGGCTGTGGACATGGTTATCAAAAAGTAAGAGGATAAGAGATAATAGCTAAAAAAGGAATGTCTGCTTTAATTACCTCTTAACCTTGAGGGCAGTAGCTTCAATATATTTGCCAGCAAATGATAAAACTGTGATTGTAATCGCACTGTATCAGTGAGATTACAATCTTTTTTTGTCACCTCATGGCAGCTTGTAAGGCAGTAATAATGTCTTCTTCGGTACAGGGTTTAACCACATACCCTTTAACCCCCTGTTTACTGGCCCACATCTTATCAACGTCACGGTTTTTTGCCGTACAAGCGACCACAGGAATATCTGCGGTTTCGGGTTTTTTCTTGAGTTGACGACAGAGATCCAACCCTCCCATGTTAGGCATCATCCAGTCTGTGAGAATGGCATCGGGTTTACTCTTAATGACTTTTTCTAACGCTTCTTTACCATCGGTTGCGGTAATCACCTGATAACCGGCTTTGATTAAATATTGGCTGATGAGGTCTAATTCAGCCTTCATATCATCGACGACTAATATTGTATTCATTGGCTAGATAGAATTGTGTTGATTATCGGAATTATTCTTAATTTTCCCAAGATTTTAGCTAAAATTTCTAGTTAAGAATGCTTATTATTTTTTTGCCTAATTTACTGGTTACATAATTTCACTGAAACATAAAAAAGCTCAACCACGTCTATGTAGCCTATGACCTAAGATCAGTTATCAATCAATCATAAAACCCTGGTCATTTTTGACATCATAATCGACAATTAATACATTAATCATCTAGCTATATATAAAATTATGTGTGGAATTGTGGGCTATATTGGCACAAAAACAGCAACCGACGTATTAATCGACGGTTTAGAGAGATTAGAATACAGAGGCTATGATTCAGCCGGTATTGCCACCGTTTTAGAAGGTAATATCCACTGTACCAGAGCAAAAGGTAAACTCTATAACCTACGAGAAAAGCTAGAACGAGAAGTTAATCCTTCGCAAATGGGAATTGGCCACACCCGTTGGGCCACCCACGGTAAACCCGAAGAACATAACGCCCATCCTCATCGAGATAATAGTCAACGGGTGGCTGTTGTGCAGAATGGTATTATCGAAAATCATCAAGAATTACGGGAAGAACTGATTAATAACGGGTGTGAATTTGCTTCCGAAACCGATACAGAAGTCATTCCCCATTTAATTGCTCAATATCTCCCCGAAACTATTGATTATGATGGGTTATTAGAAGCGGTACAACAAGCCATCCACCGTCTCAATGGGTCTTTTGCGATCGCTGTTATTTGTGCAGACTACCCTGATGAGATTATTGTGGCACGTCATCAAGCCCCTTTGATTATTGGCTTTGGCCAAGGGGAATTTTTCTGCGCTTCCGATGTGACGGCGGTCGTGCCTCATACCCATGCGGTTTTGTCCTTGGAAAACGGCGAAATTGCCCGTTTAACCCCCCTCGGCGTAGAAGTTTACGATTTTGACCTAAAACGTCTCAGAAAGCTCCCTAGAACCCTCGACTGGAACATTACCACCGTTGAAAAACAAGGGTTTCGTCATTTCATGCTCAAAGAAATTTATGAGCAGCCTTCCGTGGTAAGAAGTTGTTTAGAAACCTATTTAGATCCTAGCTGGAGTATAGAAAATGGACAAGAAAAAAGCCCCATTAATTTAGGGTTAGCTGCTGAACTGTGTGACAATGTAGATTATATTCAAATTGTAGCTTGTGGCACCAGTTGGAACGCAAGTATGGTGGGTAAATATTTGCTAGAACAATTAGCGGGTATTCCCACAATGGTACAGTATGCGTCAGAGTTTCGTTATTCTCCTGCACCCATGTTAGGAAATACCCTCACTATCGGGGTTACACAGTCAGGGGAAACGGCTGATACTTTAGCCGCATTAGAGATGGAAAAACAGCGCAGAATGGGCTTAGAATTTCCCTATGATGCACGAATTTTAGGCATTACTAACCGTCCCGAAAGTACCCTTGCTCACATGGTAGATCGCATTATTAATACCCAAGCAGGGATAGAAATTGGGGTTGCTGCAACCAAGAGTTTTATTGCACAGTTAATGGGGTTTTATTGCTTGGCATTAGAATTAGCTTATCGTCGTAAACATTTGAGTTTAGAGAAGTTTGAAACTTTAGTGAAGGGGTTAAGAGAATTACCCAATCAAATCGAACTTATTTTAAGTCAACAAGAAAAACAAATCGAAGAATTGGCACACGAATTTATCGATACTCAAGACTTTATTTTCTTAGGAAGAGGCATTAATTTTCCCATTGCCTTAGAAGGATCATTAAAGTTAAAAGAAATCAGTTATATTCATGCTGAAGGCTATCCCGCAGGGGAAATGAAACATGGTCCAATTGCTTTATTAGATGCTAAAGTTCCTGTAGTTGCGATTGCCATGCCAGGGGATGTTCATGATAAAGTATTATCTAATGCCCAAGAAGCAAAAGCGAGGGATGCACGGTTAATTGGCGTTACATCTGTTGATGATAATGAAGCGCGAGCAACCTTTGATGACTTGTTATTTGTTCCCCATGTGGATGAACTTTTATCGCCAATAATTGCAGTCATTCCCTTACAATTATTAGCCTATCATATTGCTGCCAGAAGGGGGTTAGACGTAGATCAACCTCGGAATTTAGCAAAGAGTGTTACTGTGGAATAATTATTAGCTTCAAGTTTTAAATCTTGTAGAGTGACAATAAAGTTGGAAACTTTCCAATAAAGTTGGAAACTTAAGTCTGGAGTGACAATATAGTTAGAAACTTTAAAAAAAGTAACAATAAAGTTGGAAACTTAACCGTACAATAATAGTGACTCTATATTGTACGGTTTTCTCATGGCTAGAAATAGATATGATTGGACTCAAGATAAGTTCGAGCGATATGTAAAAGAAGGACGAGGTACAGGTACAGGAAAAGACTACAAACCTTGGATAACGATTACAGATTTTCCTTCCGTGGGTAGAGTATCAAGACTGCTTGGATGGAAAAGTAATCGCATACATCATCTAATGTCAGACTGGGAATCAAGACTTTTCTATTTGTTGGAATGGAGTAACAAAGTTGAAGATATTAGAGAACAATACCCATTATTAAATCTGGATCTGGCAATGGAAATTGCCAAAGAAATGGGAATTAAGTATCCGGTAAACACCAAAAATAATACTCCTTATGTATTGACAACTGATTTTATGTTGACAGTCCAACAGGGTCAGCAATCTGTTCAAGTTGCTCGTACATTCAAAACCATCAAAGACCTTAGCAAGAAAAGAACCATAGAAAAATTAGAATTAGAAAGACGATATTGGCGAAAGCACAATATTGATTGGGCGATCGTAACCGAGGAAGAAATCCCGAAAATTTGTGCCTCGAATATTAAATGGATTCATTCCGATTATCACTGGAATTTATCGGATGAGCAAAATCAGATAAATCTATATGACTTCAAGAATATGCTCAAGGAACTTACTTTTCACGGGATCTTTTTCGGTTGTCAGGCGATCGCCAAATTCCCATTCTCCAAGGCTGATTCTCTCGTTACTCATTTTCATTAAGCATCAATTAATGAGAATCAG
>JAAUYH010107397.1_pt1 | contig 90462 bp, 66 predicted proteins | sample 7278061 | NCBI WGS metagenome assembly JAAUYH01 (sample SAMN14350203, study PRJNA611818) | marine sediment metagenome | isolation source: surface marine sediment (0.6m) | place: French Polynesia: Moorea | collected 2018-08 | reverse complement strand
TTCTTCTTGAATCCCGATTCAGCATTAGATATTTTAATCAGCTTTGGTTGATCTGCTGAGAGCCGTTATGATAAATGAAAACGATTTCTATCTGAACCTTTTCTATCCGGCATTGTATCTGAGGAGAATAAGTATGTCAAAACAAGAGGAAGCCGACTGTTTGGGCAGAGTTCGCGAGAGCTTCTGTACCACCGTATAAAGTGATCAATTTACGTGGAAATGCGTCTGCGGTACTGCACGAAAGCATTACGGAAGTGGATATGCTGATTTCATTTCACATGTCCAATAAAGCACCTGGATCTATTCGAAAAGCTCAAATATGCAGAAGAATCGTAATTCTCTGATACTTCTGAGTGCAAAAGAGCATCACTGGATTCAACAGATAAAAAATTTTTACTTCAACAGCCTACAGCTTGTGATAGCATTCGGTTGAATAGATCTAATCACTCAAAAGCTATTGCCGTTCAACATTTTCGAATAGTCGGTTTATCGACTTCACATCAATTACTTTACTATGCCTAGACCAAGTATTGACAAATACATATCTCCATTAATACATATGGTATAGTCCAAAATTCGTGGATTACTGTCAAAAGTCTGCTCTGGTATATGACGGATGGACTGAAGTAAGAACCCATTAACTTGCTATTTTTGCTCTGTACAACTGTGGCAATAGACAAAAATCTTTACTACTCGGCTTTTCTTATTTCGAGGAAGAAATGAGTCAGGATGCGAGCTATCCCAAATCCTTCTCTGATTCTGTATTTGAGCTCTATATTAAATCATGTTTTAGTGTAGTTTGATTGTTCGGAGAGAACTGCTGTACGAATCAATTATTTGCATGCTTATTAAATATTCCGCTTGTGAAATGTGTATCTCACCAATTTAACCTGGTCGTTAAAAATTTGGTCTCACTTAATCATTGAGTGATAGAGAAAGTTTACGGATGTATGAAGAAGCTCAAAGAGCCAAAAGTAGCCGCCCATTTTCTAAAGCAGACGTAAGTATCTCCCAAGCAGAACAATTCTACGCATTAGGGCAGTACGGCTGATCTGTTGCTCTGATATTAAGGGATCAAAGAATTTCTTCTGAGCTGGTGATTAATTCTATTGCTGAGTGCAAGCCGACATTTTGCAAAAATAAAGTAATTTAAAAGTTCTGTGAGACAATAGAAATGTTAGACAGTGTCACTAAGTCGTTACTATGAAGCATGGCTAAATTATCAGAATTTCGAACTTTCTTCGATGCATTCATTGAAAGATTCCCGAAAATTTGCTTGGACTGAATGGTAAGGAAAAACAAAGTGATGCATCTCGCACCTGTATAAGGTCTCGTGAAAATACAGCCAAAATACAGTATGCACGATGGTAAAGAGCAGGAAACAGTTGAGCCATTTATTAGAAAAGTGCCTAATAATTCTGAAAGTCAGAATTTTCAGAACATTGATAAACTCAGATTGAGCAGGCCAGCTTCAGTTTATATGGACTGTTGGTTCTTATTATCTACAACCAATCTAGTAAAAAGACTATGTTTCAAAGCCAGGTATGCACTTGGCAAGAGAAGTAGACAAATCACACCTGAAAGCTTAGAAATTCAGTAGTTTTTCACCTGAATACAGATCTGTAGAACATTGAAGACTGTCGAGAGATTATGAAGTAAAATTTTCTATGATTTCGAAAGTAACTCCTTCCTATTTTAGCAGTTCCGGTCAATGGAGTTACTTATACGCCGTGAGGTTTCAAACAAAATAATCACTGTTTGGAACTCGAAGACTGATCCCAATTTTATTTGAATGATTTATTTAGCAGCTATGATTCAAATTGAATCAGTTCGGGGCGCATCGCTAGCGAATCTTGCTAGGTGCCCCGATGTTCCATGCCTCCAAACGACAGTATTGTTGAGGTGTGGTGATTTATTCAATATTGCTCAGTTGTCAGAAATTGATTCAAAGATCAGAAAGAAATGATCAATTAGCCACAATCTCGAATCATGAATTTCTCTGGGATTTTCTCTACTCGAAACAACAAATTACTAAGTAACAGCCTGAGAATTTTTAGACGAAATAGTACATAGCAAAAGCTATGTTTACCATCAACAATAATCCAATATTTTAGTCAATAATTAGTCAGTTCGAAGCCGAGAACAAGTGTTAATTAGTCACTTTACAAATTCTGGCTGATCACCATATACTAAGTATTTTACCTCACTTTTCAATGGGTCCAGTCGTTGTCTACTTTCCTAACCACGCGCTGTCTACGCCTCCACCGAAAAATGGAAATGTTTGCACGCCAAGACGTTAAACGCTGTCAGTGTGCACGCACTGAATACAGCCAATCGCCCGCCGATCGTGAACAACGCCTGTGATTCTTTTGCTGCCGTGGATATTCTGTTTACTACATGTGTTGGAGCGGTTTCGATTCATTCCCGTGCATCGAGGAAACCTGTCGGCCTCTGTCGAACTCCAAGCCAAACCACAGCGCCTGTTCCCGAATCGGCTCCCGACGGTATGTCCATGTCTATTGCCGTATTCGCCAGTTGTTTTTGTCTATGGTGGGCTCACTGAATCGAGAAAGTTGTCCCGGGTGTCGGGGCTAATTATCGCAGGACATTTGGTATTAATGTCTGGCTGACTGTTTCATAGTAAAGTAGTGCCCACATCAATTGTACTGAGAAGCCATTTGCAATACATTGGAGCTTGCTAAGGAATACGAGGTTTTGATTTGCTTATGCAGCTTTACATTAGTTGATTTACCTACAGTAGTTCGTTCTAACCAAAAGACTACCGCTACCCTGGCAACTGAAACTACTCGTAACAGCTCTACAATACATAGGAAATAGAAATCCGACTTTGGATTTCATTCAATGACACGCAGTAGGCTTCCTCAATAATTAGAATTATTGACGGTTCTGTTTATTGTTGATAACGTCTATCATAAACAATGTTTCTTCAATACCCAGGACTTTTACAGAACGACGACAGAAATCTATCGAACTTTCTAACGCCATTCCGGCGAAGAAAACAGCTTCTCTCACAAACAAACCTTTCAAATCGTTTTTCCCAGCGATTACCTCTCATATCGTTATCATGCTGCAAGTACTATCACAAGGGGGCGTGCTAAGGATACTTGAGGTAATCTTTATCTACTTTCTCAGCCAGTTCCTCGAAACGATTCGCCAATGCTTTGGCGAATCGTGACGTGCTCAATACCGTATCAAGAAAGAGGCTCTATTTATGTTGGTTCAATTCTATTGGCGAGCATGGACTTTGCAGGTGCCATCAAGGCGATGCACGAATCGAAAGCGACGTACAAGTTCACACCGGTACAGTTGAAAGTCGTTCCGAATCTGCGTCACATTGGCTTTTGTCATTCGATATTCCGACCAGAACCCGACAGCCCGCTTGATACAGCACTCTCGCAAGTTCCACAATTTTTGCGAAACACAGTACAATATCGTTCGGTATGCTCTCCGTGTTCTGAGAACAGTATTGCATGTAGAGTATACACAATTCATGTGTCCAATCTTCAGTGATTCTATTCAGGAGGAATTTAATAGCAGGCCGCGTTATCTGCTCACACCGCTCCTTGAATCATTTCGAATCCGTGCTATTCTCATGGTGTGTCGTTGTCGTTGTTCCCCTGCCACGCAGTCGAAGGTATTCCAGAACTCGCCTATGATTCTCTCTCATGTATTGAATAGGCTCGGATATGAAGCCGACGGCAAGATACTGTGGGATGATGATGCAAAGAATGGCTTTGATCAGACTGGAATTCATGTAATGCTGGTAAAAGGCGTCGACCCGAACAATCTCAAACTGGATGGTTCCGATCGCTTCTTTTCATTCTGTAGCAAGCCTGCTGTATGGTGGCCCAACAATGTCATCAACTCAGAACATATTTTCGGATTCTTGAACAATATGAACTCTGTGCTTCCCTATGATGAACAGAAGCTGGTTGCAGAGGGTGTAAAAAACAATGAAGACGGTCATGATAGACTGTGGCTGTGCATAAGTGGAGGAAAGCAATCCGGTTGTTTGTGAAGTAATGTAAGTAACAGTGCAAACGTCTTAAACGTTAATATTAATTGTTTGAAAAGTTAGGACATGTTCGATTGCTTGCGCTTCTATCTGCAGTCGAGATTGCTAGTTGCTAGTTATCGACATGAATGAGGACACAAAATGAGTTTGCCAGCTCAACTTCATGCCTGTTCGCGAAGCTTCTTCGTGCGCATACATACAGAACGGGAAACATCTTCACAAAGGATAATTCAATTCTCGAAGGTGTCGATGTTGTACATCATCGACACTTTCTTCGAGAATGGAGTTGTACACTTCTGGGATAGTTTCGGGCTAATCACAATGATTGAGAATCGAGATCGAGTATTGCGTTCATCACTCGAGCAACCTTAAGCCGAATCTCAATCAAGTCGCCTATCCCACCGTCTTCCAAGTTTCAATCCAAGAACATTAATCCATTGTTCCCCAGGATTGCACGCACACCGCATTCCAAAGTATGGAAATGGTTCTTCGCGGGTCGCACAAGTCCCGCATGAACCATGATTAAACTCCCCATTTGCAACGGTCGTACCGTAGTGATCATGTATGCAATGCTCGCTATCGTCATGCCACAACTCCTACACCTCCGCGGACACGACGTCGCCCTCCGTGAAGAACGAACACATTCAGAACAGCACGAAGCAATAGCAAGAAGATGATTTTCGGTTCTGTGGTAGGCGAACACCCGCACAGGGCAGAACAGTTGGTTTACTATCCAGGCAGCTTCAACTGATTGCGCACAGCTCGCGGATACACCAAGAAGTGTTCACGATACGCCGCGAAAGGGCACTCGCCCTAAACTATGCGCTCGTGTGTGCGGTTGCGCCACACATCCTGCGCTTCACCGCGATCGCAGTGCGGGTACGCGACGCGTACAGCTCGCGGATACACCAAGAAGTGTTCACGATACGCCGCGAAAGGGCACCCGCCCTAACTATGCGCTCGTGTGTACGGTTGCGCCGCACATCCTGCGCTTCACCGCGATCGCGGTGCGGGTACACGCCAGTGGAATCAACCTTGTTCCGTGGATAGTCGCTCCGTTTGGAGTTCGCGGTCTATCTTGCAGCGAGATACTCACTATTTATAGGCTTTTCGTACGACTTTGGGCGCATGATTGAGAGCGACAGGCCATGTAAGATGTGCGTCAGCACAATCGTCGCTTCTCGGATTACCACAAATTTCGCGAAATCACTAGGAAACGGTTTGTAATAGTTGGTGAGCAATCTGATTCAATTCCCGTCGGATCACACAATTCTACTGGTGACCAGCTGGCTCATATTGAATCAGTTCGAGACGCATCGGTAGTGAGTCTTGCTAGGTGCCACACGGTCCATGCCTCCGATCCTACGGAAGTGCGCTGGTGGTTATTGTTGAGTTCACCAGTTGGCTACTGTTCATACGTTGGGTTCACGGAGTCGGGAAGGTTGTTCCGGGTATGAAGGCAAGTTATCGCAGAACGTTTCGTGTAATGTCTTGTTATCTGTTTCATAATAAGTAGTTTGCACTTCCGTTGTACTGAGAACCGTTTGCAATAGGTTAAGAGCTGACTGAAGAATAAGAAGCTTCTGATTTCCTACGGTACTTCTAGATCAGTTCGTTCTAGGCAAAAGACTACTACAGAAACTAAAACTACGCATGACAGCTCTACAGTACATAGGAAATGGAAATCTGAATTCAGATATCATACAATGGTACGAAGTGATTACTGTATAGCATACTGTCAAATATGTCTCCGAAAATGGTATACATCGACGAACGAGAAACTGGAAATCATGAATTTCAGGATCGCAGTGGTGAAATTTCGAGATTTCATTATTTCCGATTCAATGAAATATACAAATACAGTGTTGAAGGAAGTAACGAGCGTGACATAGGAGCGATCTGAATCAACAGTGAAATGGGGAGCATCAGACAATTGAGACTGAACTGAGGAGAGTGTGTGGAATATGGTAGATGACTCGGTGATGAGTTTGGTTGAGTTTGCACATAGGAAAATGCAGAGTGTTAAATATTGAAAGTGTTTCGTATGTACAGTACAGTATTTTTAACTCGTTCGTACAATGCTGAACTAGTTTTATATGTGCGGGAAAGATTGTACTGTACAGCGGCACAGCAGGGAAGAATGTACGGTATGTTCCGTGCCGAGAACATTTAACTACAGTAGGGAAGTTCTTCTATTCCGCGCCATTAATATGCCGCACCCAATTCATAGGAATAGGTACGTGCTTCTTTGGAGTTCCGAGAATACCGCGCAGGAGTAGTACACCTTGAAATGGAATCGAGGATGATCGCAATAAAACTGATGAAAGGATAAGGTTACGACTGCTTGCGAGTGCGACAGGGTGGCATCAATCGCACCAGTGGCACTACAGATGCATTTGAAACACCTCACAGGACCATCCAAATTCAGTGCGTCCAAGTCAGGCGTTGCGCAAAACTCGAGACGAGCACGCTACCTCAGCAGAAATCCGTACTATACAGTATTAGTCGCGGACGGCGAAAAAAGATCACCGACATCGTACCCGCGAAGGCGGCCAGCAATGGTGGCGCATCGAATCCCGATGACCAAGTCGATTATTCAGGGTAGGGTAAAGTGGGCGATAAGAATAGAACGTTTAAGACAGGAGATGTCCCATGAAATAAGCACCACAACAAGCAGACGACGAGCACACGCCTGCTGCACGGTGGCACATGCATGCGGACGTGGGATAAGCGCGATTGGTTCCATGATTCCAGAGTTATGAGCTATACAATTGGTGCGCACACAGATGGAACGATACAATTCCACAACCTCCATTGCTGTGGATGCAGGGTTGTAGGCGATGTCGACTTCGCTACTACTCGATTCACCTCCACCTCCGTGCTCGAGTACAGTATAAATGTGTATCGCAATGCCCACTCCGAGGTAACACCAGCAGGTGACACACCAGCACAACCAGCAAACACACGCATTTTCACCCCACAGCAACAGCATGGCATTCCGCATTGTACTGCTCTTCCTCGTCGCACTCATGCTATCGTTCAGCACCGCATCGCCTGTCCGTGAGAACAGTGTGCGATTTGGCGTTCACGCGCTCCGTGGTGCGCGAAAAAACGTACGCGTTGCAACCGATGTTCCGAACGTGGTGCATCTCGCACGGATGGTGCACAAGAATCGTCGCGGCGCACATCGCGCCTCACAAGCAAGTTGACATGTCGACTACCGAGCACAATCTTTCGGCGTGCTCCTGAACGAGCCGCCGCTATTCAACATGGCATACAGAACGAAACTCGACTTCGCGTTCGAGTGTTGACGAAAGGTGCTGTACAATACTGTACGGATAGACAGCGGTTGATGATCGTTGAGGAGAATAAAATTATCTTTCAATCTCTATCACCCGGAAGTTGGTTGCTATAGATCACTCTACAGCACGACATCGCTGTCGGATTGTACCTCTACGGTAGTCGTACTGCAAGCAGGAGTTTGATGAAACGGATCTATCCGTCGGGGGTTATAGTCGATTCAAAATTTCAACACGACCCTGAGTAGTGAAGCAATACGTCGAGTTCCATCGCATGGGATTGGCCGAAAAGATGTGGAAATTGAAGCTCAGTAATATACAACAATACAAGAGCACAGTTTCCGTCAAACATAACGTTGGAAAAGAGAGGGTTTCTGAAATGAATCAATGCGATTTTGGCCAATCAATATACGATGCTCCCTATTGTTTACTGCCTTACTCAGCGCCATTGGCTGTTTCATATGAACGGTTCAGCACCCTATCGATGCACGAAGAATTCGACGATTTGTTTGCCCACATCTGCAACAAGAGCGCAGTTGCGAAGCACTTCGTGAAACGCATCCCAACAACTGCGTCCGATCAAGTCGACGGCGAAAACGGATTAGCAGAGCAGTGGCAAGAGCGTGTGGAGAGGGAACATGCTTCCTACTGCGTTTCCTCTACAGAACAGTATCTGGAATTGTACGGTACATGCAAATGTTGCCAGTAATCCATTTTGCCTATCTCAACTGCTTCGCGTTCAAGTAATGCCACAGGTTTTGTGTCCGTCAACGACAATGTTGCAGTGATTTTTGCGGGTATTGAACAAGCTTCTTTGACGCTTACGCATGCTGATTTTATCTTCGCTCGCTTTCTGAGCCTGTCGTGCAGCACAAGCTCTTCGACCAAACCCCCCTACCGTTAAGGTGGAACATGGCCATAGGATACAGGTGTAGCATAGAAATATGCCATACAGCACACTATCGTATGCTCACCACTCTACCAACGCTAATTGCAATCTGCCAACATTTTGCCACTTCCTAACGAAATCATGATTGGGTATACGCTCTAGTTGGTGTATACGAGAAATCCATTCGACCTGGCTGACTTGTCGCTACGCTTATAACAAAGGGTCCTCCCATCCCTCTACCTCACTCACGGTCACTAACAATGTCGGCAAGTATGTTGCTTACCGTTCTCGTCACCATTTCGCTCTTACTGCTCTCCGAGTCGTCCAAAGCTGGACCACAAGATAGCGTTTATGCTCGTGCCCACTTGCCACCCGAAGTTCACATGCGAGTATGACCTACTTCACTTGCATGTCTGCCGTTTCAAGAGAATCTTCGATAAGGTTTCTCACTTAGTTTTGAGCGTTTGTAAATATCGTATCTTCAGTAAACCGAGGTGTTTTCTCAAATTGGCTTGTGCAAGACCCTTTTTGTTTTGAGAGGAGAGAGAGAGAGAGAGAGGGAGGGAGATAGTAATATTGTCATTCCAACTATCCCGAGACTTGTAAGGCAAATGTTGTTCCCCAAAAACATTACCACGAAGCAGCAGCATTTCGCATAACCTCTTCAAGCTCGCGTTGTTTTCTCGCAGTCTCTTCAATTTTCTCGGCCAATTCATCCATCGCAATCTTGCTTTCTTCGCGCACAATTCCCATCACATGGGAGTTAGATTTCACAAACTTTCCAGCACTACCGCGCCGTTTCCTGTTTTTACGTCGACCAATCCAGTGTGACACCGCGTCTTCCATGCGACCGCGACCTGCAAGAAGAAGAGTTCTGTTCCATGTCGCCGAATCAGCCGCGCCTTCCGCCCATCTCTGCAACGGATTATTTTCATTGGCAACTGCGGCCGCTTTATCGAAAGCGACTTGAGCCGCAGCAAACGCATTGTCATCGCTTCTTCTATCGATGTCCGTACCACAAATTGATAGGATTCCTTTGTTGTTGTAACAAATCCCACGGAGAATCGCTTCAGTTACCTCGTTACCGAGATTCTCCGCGACAACGGCTCTTGTTACCTCCTCTACAATATTCTGCGCACCCGATACATCCTCCGAACACAAGCGAGCATCAGCAAGCGCGAGTTTGGCGCCCAACATGTACCCCTCAACATTCAGGTATTTTTCAGCCGTACTAATAGACCGCGTAACATCGCCAACTTCAGCAGCTGCCGCGACAGTAATACGGGTTTTCTGTCCAGGATCTTCCGAATCGGGGACCTCTTTTAGAATATTCTCGGCATCGGAAGGTTTTCCAAACATTAAAGAAGCACGTGCTCGTGCCAAATCAATGGTCGATACATTTGGGCAGAATCGTTTCACAAGTTGTACAACGTGGGGATTCTCGTTCTCGTTGGAATCGACTCCATCCTTTTCCCGAATAAGGTCCTTGACGCACGCGAGCAACTCTAGTTGTGCCTCATGTTTCCCGTTCAACTCAAATGCATCAGCCGTGGCGAGAAGCGTTGCGGGCCGTTCATAATCCAATGCAAGCGCAGATTGATATGAAAGTAAAGAACGTTTTGGTTCAACATGAATTCGGGCAGAAAGCGAAAACGCATCGGATGCGCGATAACCGGCACGAGCACAGCTTTCTAATTGCGACACTGCGTCTGGGTCTGCTGCATTAGCTTTCAACGCACGAAGTGCGCGGATAGCACCGCTCTGATAAACAGCAGCCCAGAAAGGGGCACGTTTCGCATCGTTCTCGGTAGGATCTGCATAAGGAGTTAAATCTTCTACAGCATCACCGATTTCATCTCCAAATGCTCGGGCGAGAGACTGAATGCATGCACCGCGAGCTACAGCGTGTTCCCCGTCTTCGCCAGGACATTTTTCTCCTTCATTCAGCATCGCGCCCGCACGTAACCAAGACGCTGCATCGGCAGAAAATTCCGATGCAGCAGATGGATCTGGCGGACGATTCAAAAGTGCTAGTGCGGCGCGAAGTTGTAATGTGGCGGCATATGACGAACAAACCCGTCGAACCAAAATGGGTGACACACCGATTGGCAGAACTGAACTGCCTCTTGTGCAAAGAGATGATATGTTTGGTAGTGAAACATTATGTACATGGGACGAAGATTGATCTAGATGAGCAATAGCCTTGTTAAATTCGTTACTTCGTGCAAGTGAAAGTGCAAGATTATAAATGCGAATGAGTGCGATTTCACAACGAAAAAGCGACTCTGTCGTGCACCCATTCTCGACGAAAGGTAGTGGCGTGAGTTGTTTGGTTTGACCGTTTAACGCGGCGATATTCGTTGAGTGGGCGGCAGCAACCAAACTTGATGGTTCGCAAGAATCAAGTGCATTCGTGGCATAATTTGCAGCATCCCTTTCACGACCAAGGTAGTATGCGTTTATGGTGGCATGCCATGACTCCATAGCGACATTGGTCTACACAGACAAGTTGTAGTGATGGGTGGACCTTTGACCGAACGGCACTATCGTGGGTGACAAAGTTAACCAATTGATCCGGAATTATTTTTGAATTGTTGTGCACGTGTCAATTGAAAACAGCGCACTCAGAAAAATCGGATTATTTTTTAGTAGGGCAATCATATTTGGTATATTTTTACCCAATCAAGAAACAACAAGTCGACTGGAAAGTTGAACTAGTTGGGCGTTTGGGCACGCCGAGTTCAGGTGTGCGCGTGGCCGACTTGGGTCGAAACGTGCTCCAAGAGTTTTCGTTTCGCTCGTCACACTACGTCCTTCTATCGGGTTTCCCACTTCGGTGCCACCTAATCCCACTTCCTCATCACTCTTTGCGTATGAGCGTTGAGCTGCCGACCTCTTCTCCGACATGGTTGCGCCCGGGAAGTCGGAAAAAGTCAAGTCAACCGTGTACCATGAAGATGAGAAAATTCGCGGTTGGCGCATCGTTCATCAACACCTAGCGCTTGACGTTGACCTTCCCGCGCAAACTCTGCGCGGTACTGCGACCCTATCTTTGCGAGCGCTCAACCTGAACTGTTTCACCATCGGCGTACACGTTCGTCGCTTTCACGTGACGGAATGCAACGTGAACGGAATCAACACCGATTACAAATACCATAGCGCACTCGACGACGAACTTCTTCTTGAAGAAGTATCGAACAGTCGTCACCCACATCGTACTGAAGACGTCAAACGCGAACTTGACACACAGCGCACCTTTTCATCCGACCGAGGCGAGCTTGTGCTTTCTGTGCCACCCGAAGTTACTCATGATGTGAGTAACAAGTTGCTTGAGGCAGAACGGGAAGCTCGCGAAGATCCCGAATTCTTTGAATTGGAAGATACACCCAAAGCAGAATTGCACAAGCTCCCTGTGTTAACTGTCACCATATCGTACGAAATTCGAAACTCTGCCGCAGGTCTTACCTTTCATGGTAGACCTGGCCCTGCGCATTATGAAACGAATCCTCAGTACATGTTGACCGAGAGCCGGTATGGGCAGGTGCGCACGTGGATGCCTTGTATTGACTCTCTACGATGGTGTGACCGGTATTTTTTCGACCTAGATGTAACTGTGGAGAGCAGTCAGGTTGCAGTTGCCTCGGGTGATTTGGTCACAACTCGACTACTTAATCCTGGCTCACCAGAAGAGCGAAAGGTTTACGCCTACCGAAACACAGTCCCGACACATGCGCGAGAAATAGCAGTTGCCGTTGGTCCATTCGGTGCCTACGAAGATCCGGATCTACCAAAGACCGTCACACACTTCTGCCTTCCCGGCCGCGCGAAAGAGCTTGTGCACACTAGTCCACCGTTATTCGCCAAGGCACTCGCGTTTTGCCGGGATTACTTCGGATTCGATCCACCATGTACATCATTCAGACAGCTTTTTGTAGGACCTTTGGGAAACGACAAGCATGCGAACAGGTGTGCTGGCGGTGGTTTAGCCATTCTCTCAGGTGATCTCCTTCACGACTCCAGTAATATCGATGCAGGTTTTCGAGCGCGCGAAGCGATTATGGGTACCTTGGTTCAAAGTTATATTGGGTGTTTGTTGCGACCACGATGTGCCGAAGACGCCTGGATCATCGCTGGTCTGGCCGCCCATGTAACTAACTTAGGTCTTCGTTCCATATTCGGGTTCAATTGGTATCGATTCCGAATAATGGACGAAATGGAAGCCCACTTCACTGAGAAACCGGAAGAGCTTGTAATATTATCCCAAGTAGATCGTTCTGTCCATGTCGATGTGTGGACGAAGAAGACCTTACGTCGTTCTCTCGTGGTGGTCTACATGATTGAGCGTAGAATCGGTAGTGATATTATGAGGCGAATGTTGCGGGATTTAGTCGCGGAAGGAAGATCAGTTATTGTAGCACTCTCCGAACAACTCGACAGATGCAGAAGGAATGATGGCCTGAAAGGTGAAAAGGAGAGGGAATCGCTTCACGGATTCGTCATGAGAGCTTTCAGTTCTACATCGAATTCGTTGGCGTTGTCAAAACCGAATACAGTGGGAAACAAGCAAGAGGATGAAGAGGCTTCTCCCGGTGTGTCGAAAAGACTAGGATCTAGTGGAGCAGCCAGCGGATTTGACGACGGACTCCTTGGCATTAGTGCTGGTCATTTCCTGAAGCGATTACGAGCTATTTGTGGTACTGATGTTCGAAGTTTAATCCGCGCATGGGCATCAATTGATGAGATTCCTCGTGTCGAGTTCGCTTACCGATACAACGCGCGGCGGCATGTCGTCGAATTTGCTGTTCAACAAGATTTTAAGGATGGAATCAATTCGAAACACAGGCAAGCTCTGCTGTTTTTAGGAACCATCAATGTTCGAGTAATGGAGGTAGAGGGCGCCACAGAACACCCTGTGGATATACGAGATGTATTGCATTTCGCGGAATTACATCTTATGTCGCGCCGAACGAAGAAATCATCGCAAGCCGAGAAGGATCCGAACTATGATCCTCGGTATTGGACTCCTATTTCCTTTGTTCGCATAGATCCTGAGCAGGAATGGTGCATGGATGTGAGATTGAAACAACCCGAAAATATGCTTATTACTATGTTACAAAGTGAACGCGATGCCATCGGTCAATTCCGAGCATGCCGCGAATTAGCTGGAAAGAGCAACCCTGAAGTCGCTAAAGCATTGGCTGGTGTTCTTGAAGATGACCAAGTGTACTGGAGAGTGCAAGCCGAAGCTGCTAAGTCGCTCGCCACTTGCAATGGTGGCCTTGAAGCGCTCCTTGCATTCTGCCGGTCACGATATACGGATGTAGGCCAAGACGGAAGAGAAAGTGTTCGAAGGAATGATTTTAGCAATTTCGCGAATTACTTCGTGAAACGAGCCATTGTACAAGCGATTGCTACTGCGAAGGAATACAAATCTGGCGCGTTCAAACGACGAATTTTACCCGAGGCTGTTGACTTCACCATGGAATTACTGAAAGGGAATGATAACGCTGGGAACCCTTACGATGACGACGATTATGTTGCGGATTTGCTGCGTGGAGCAGGGAGAATCGCAGTTGAATCCATTGACGATATGCCGATGGGACGAAGTAAAGTGGGACAGGTCGATAAATCTTTCAGTACAAGAGCAATCCAACAAATCGAAAGATATGTTGCTCTTGACGGCCTGATTCCTGGGAAAACCGGAGCTGTGACTTGCGCCCTCATTCGAACTTTGTCTGAATTTGAAGTTGCCTATCTTGCCACAATGGAAAAGAGAGGAGTAGGCACGCCATTGCAGGACCTCGTCAGGCAATGCCATCAAGCGAACGAAACGTTGTGGCGCCTGTTAAGAACACATTGCGTGAATGAAGAAAATCTGAGTGTTCGACTGGAAGCGTTGCGCGCGTATGCGTTGGTTTACAGTGGGGACTTGCGTATCCTAACTTGGCTGTTGACGCGAGTCGATATGTATATTCCTACACAGTCTACGAAAGAGCTCCAGATTATCGACGGATGGTTCAAAGGAATCAATACCGTTACGGAAACCCATAAAGTGGAACCGTTCGCTGTACGAATGGGTGTAATGAACGCGCTCAACGAAGCAGCGACAACACGCTTATGGGGAAGGAATAGAGCACCCATTTTGACTGCTTTACGGAGGAATACTCGGCGAGCGAAGTTAATTTGCACTCGGGTTAGGAAATTAATGGTGGCCGATGTCGACGATCGGATACGAGCTGCAGCTTGCCGTTTCGCAACCGTCGTATGGGGGCACGGTGCTCCAGTTTGCTTTCTTGGAAACATGGAATACCAAGAAGCACTGAACGACGCGAAGGTTAAGGGGAAAAACCTTCAGCGAACGGTAGTTACTCGGGAGAGAAGGGCAGCGGAATGCCCTTCGATATGGCCGGAATCTAATCCGAAGAAGAGTAGCAAGAGCTCGAAGAACAAAACATCGAGCAAATCGGTTAAACCGGCGAAGACGTTGGCGCCACCAGCTGACACCAAGCCAGTCGTGAGACTATCGACGAAATCGCCTTCGCAGGGTCCAAAATTGGCAGCTAGTTATACATCACCATTTAAGATACCAACTAGCAAACCTATGCCGCCTCCGCCGCCCCCAATCAAGAGTCGACCGATTGGGAAAATTGTAATTCCGAAGGCTGTTCCGGCTGCGACGACAAGCAAGGTATTACAAAATAAGGTAAGTTCTTCTATTACATCTGAAATAATAGGGGGAGATCAGTCACTGACATTGTCCCATAAGGATAAGGTGGCGTCAGCGAAAGAGCCGAAGATATCTTCGCTCGGAAAATTCGGAGCGGGAAAAGAATCGGCGCGTGAGTCTCCTACGAACGAGCAATTTGACATTGACGATGAAGATTGTTCGTGGGTAGACAAAGCACTGCGTATTGAGGAACTTGAGGCTGGTAGGAACCAGCAAAACAATACTCACTCGAGTTCAAAACGTAGTGAAATGCAGGTGAATGGGGTGAGCGAATCGGTTCCGGTATCACAAAACGGAACAAGCCATTCTCGCGGTGGCAGTAGCAGCCATCGAGACGGACACCGAAGGGTTGACGAAAATGGGAAAAGAATTCGTACCCCGGAAGAAGAAGAGGAACGGCGGCGCCGAAAGAAGAAAAGAAAGAGTAAATCGGAAGAAGATGGAGGTAAGTCGAGAAAGAAGAAGAAGCGGCGGAAGCACAGAGAGCACCGTGATCGAGACCAGAAAGAGCCTCGAGAACACCGACGTGAGCACAGCGAAGAACGAGATAGAGAGCGCGAGCACCGTGATTATCGCGTTCAGGAACAAGTCTCGAGATAGAGCTGTGGCATTGGTAGCGGTATCGTTGACATGAGCGAGAAGTACGTCAGAAGCAAGGGGAAGCTTCAAGTGTACAGCCGCGGTGGGTTACGCGGTTGCTGGCTCGTCCTGTCAGTTTAAGCATTTAACTCGACAGGTCAGTGTACTGTACTGTACAGGTCAAATGATGGTAAGCGGTTCGATGTGGTTGGCTGCTTATGAGGTTGATGTTTTCGCGTGGCATTCCTATTGCAAGCATTAATAGAATTAGCCGGTCCTAACAGAAAACGAAAAACTATAAAAAATCACTTAATTTATTTCAACTAACCCGAGCCACACAAGTTGATTGACTTGCATGCACGCCTACCTCATTCCAATACCTTGCTGTGACATCATTCCCGACAACTGCCAACACCCTCGAATAAGTTGAGCGTTTCTCGCAAATTGCTAGGCACACTCTATGAGCAACCGGCAAGTCCTCAAAACTTACAAGCAACTCCTTCGTGCCACCCAGCAATATCCGTCAAGCAAACGTGCACAAGTAACCGAAGCCATACGCGCAGAGTTCCGAGAAAACATCCATCTTGAAGGCGAAGCACGCACACGCGCGTTATGGCTTGCTGAGATGGAGCTGAAGCGATTGCAAGCTTGGTTACCCACCGCGAAGCGCATGCGAAGTGGGCACACCGACTTTGACGTCAAGTTGTAGTTCGAACCGAAACAAACCGAAACACATTTCTCATGTTCGCCGCGATTTTCTGCGTGGCGTGTACCGCTGGCTTTTTCACATTCTCCACCCTTTCCCTCTTTCTTAACCGTGGCTACGCTCACTTCAAACTCACTGCCGACATGGTCGAGGCCGCACATTCTTGTCGACGAACCGCGCTTCTCTTCGGGCTTGCTGCCATTTTGAGCGCGCTTCCTTCCGTCGTGCGATGGTGCAATTTGCAACGAAGACGATTATTACTTATGCGAAAACATGTTTTGCCTGGCGCCTATCGGAGGTAATCACTGCGTTGTCTGCTTTCGCAGCGTCGCTAAAGTTTTGTCTGTAAATTGTACCTATGTCTTGTCTACATCTATTCGTGTTCGATTAGTCCAGTCAGCGTATCAACACACCAAGTACCGACAACGATTGCACAGAGCGCGACAGTTGTTTACATAGACACGACCTACGAAGTAAACATCTAATGTTCTGTCGTCACAATTAGTAGCCCGAATTTACTGCAGCTTCATCACTTCTTCGGCTTCGAGCCCTTTCCACTTTTCGCGGACTTGCCACCAGTCTTAGCCGCAGGCTTGGCGGCTGGCTTCGCAGCGGCCTTGCCCTTGGTGGTCTTCGAGGTGGTAGATTTCGCGATGGTCTTCTTGGGTGCCCCAGCAGCAGCCTTCTCGGCTCGTGCCTTTTCGGAGCGAGCCCTCTCAGATGCGTGCCTCAAACGAGCTTCGGACGCGCGAGTAGCGAGCATCTTCTCGTACGCCTTCGCATCCTCCACTGCCTTGATCTTCGCAGCGATCTTCGCGGCACGAGCACGGCGTTTCCTCTGCAGGGTGACCGGGGTGACAAGACGTTGAATCTTGGGTGCCTTGGTCTTCACCTTTCCGCCCTCGACCTTGGGTGCAATTTCGCGACGAATGACATACTTACGCACGTCATCCTTGTTCGACAGATTAAACAGACGTCGGATCTTTCCGGCACGCTTCGGCCCGAGACGACGCGGCTTCGGCGAGTTAGTGAGACCCTCAATTTCCTTGTCACCCGCCTTCAGCACAACCAGATGCAACACGGAGATGGCGTGCGACACGATGCAGCCACGGACCGACTTGCGCTTGCGCTCACCAGAGCGCATGCCGTAGCCGCGGCAGCCCTGGGTGCCGGGATACATGAGGAGACGCACGCGGCTCGGGGTCAACACGCCCTGCTTCATCGAGAAGCCTTCCTTGTCTTGTCCGCCGGCAATCTTAAAGATGTAGCCTTTGTAGTCGTCCGAGATAACCTCGCCCGGCACTTCTTGCGCCAACCGCTTATCGTATAAATGCTGCAGACGCTTCTCGTCGTCAAGGTCGATGACCTTCTGCTGACCCGTCGCCGGGTTCGCCATGTTCAACTGCGCACGTTCGTTAGCCCCGATTCGCACGGTCGCAGGCGTTGCCACACATCGCGCATGCACCCCCGATTTGTTGCGCACTTACCTTCATGATTGCTCACAGAACACGCGTCGCGTTCCGTTCACTCGGAAAATCAATGCTTGCCCGCCGGTGTTTAGAGGAGGTGAGATTTAGCAGCTAGTCAATGCGATGGGCAGTATGCCGGCCGTCGGCGACCGCGATCATATCCGAAATTCCAAAAAAACGGGAACAAAAGAAAAATATTTACTGTAATGTAAGTCCTAACGGAACCAACTCGTAATCACCTCTCGGTACAATAGAGCGGATTGAAGACGGAAATGTCTATCGGTCGGTCAATATCAATATCTCACGCGCAGATGATCCCAAGTACACGATCTAGATGTCCACGGTGGCTTCTGTTCCGGTAGACTTCTGCACAGCCTGGATGAAGCCAGATGCCAGCAGCGCCGACGGCACGGCGAAAATCGCGACGGCGACGATGGCGATGAACCCGGCAATCACCTGCCCGATGGCGGTGAAGTCGGCGAGCGGATACTCGCCCGTGAGCATGAGCAACACCGGGAACATTGCCTGGGGGATCGATTGGAAGTGAGTGCCCAACAATGGGTTGTCTTGTTCTACAAGGTATAACGCGGTGGCACTGCAAACCCAAGCGAGTACAGCGTAAAATGAGGAGGCCACCAGCAAAGTGGTATTTTCTCTCAGCACATCGCCCAACATGCTACAGAATGAAATCAGTCAGTATTAGGGTAATTGCAGAAATGAAGCGGAATACGTACTCGAATGCATTGAGGTATTTATCGGCCTTGAGCAGACGCACGAGACGGAAGCAACGAATGGCGGTGATAAAATCGGGTGATTCGCCACCGAGTGCCATCGCGATCCAGTACGGGGCAATGGAGAGCAAATCGATGAGTGGGAAGAAGGTCGTCGCATATCCCAGTCGTCCCCAGAACCCGCCTTTCGCCGCCACCTCCTCGAACTCCACACACGTCCAGATGCGCAGCACATACTCGAACGTGAATATCACGACCGAGATAGCCTCCGCGTACTCGAAGAAGGTCTCGTACTTGTCGCCGAATCGCTCACACTTGCTGCCAAAGCACTTGTTGTCCACGAGCAGGGTGCTGGCAGCGAGCAGGACCACATTCAGGAAAATCAGGAGCAGTATCGTGTATTCGAGCGGAGAATCGATGGTACCCTCGACGTTTTCGTGCGCCACCTTCCGCACCTTGCCCCAGAACGATGTCGGCGCGGGCGGCTCCTCCTCACGCTGCGCGTCGTTGCCGAAAAACGATGAGCCATACTCCTGAAGCTGGCCTATGAGCGGCGTGGTTTCCTCTTCACCCATTTTCCGCTACCTGCTGTTGCTGCTGGTGGGACGGATTGAGAATGGTACTGCTGTTGGCTGTTGGGAGTGAGAAGACGGCAGGTGGCACGTTCTATGAGTGGGGCAATGGGCTACGTGGAACGCGTAATTTAGTTACGCGTGACGCCGAAAAATTACTGAAATTTAGGCCGACCGATTATATTTGCAGCGTTGAATTGTCAGATTGAGGTGGACCTCGTGTCCGCGATTTAACTGTTTCCGTTACAGCCAGCCAGAGGCCTCGATTGCACGAACAGATTTCACAACCGACATCTTTCAAGGGTACCAACCTCGCCTCATGTTGTGTAATCGCCGTCGCCTCCAAATTCCCCGCACCCGCAACACCCTTACGCAGATTGTGGGGCAATAGGTATTGATCAAAACTAAAGACGAGAACGAGTAGGGTCCAACGTTGTAAATTGATTTACGGTACGACGATCAAGAATGGTTTGAGAGCGGTGGTCGGAACGGATCTAGTGCAATTTCGAGAGGTTTCATCCCATCCACAGTGGGCATGTCAAACACGACCTCGTTGATTCTTACACGAGTGACGTTTTGCCTATGTCCCTGTCTCCTGCGATAACCTTTGCGTTTCTTGAATTTCGCCACAATCACTTTGCCACTCAACGTCTGCTCTTCGATGGTGGCCAATACTTTGGCGGTGGGGATGTAAGGACGGCCAAAAACGGACCACGCTATACTTCCAACTAGGAGCACCTTATCAAACACGACTTGCTCATTCACATCGCCATCGATACGATTCAGGTACAAGGCGTTATCGGCGACCACTTTGTGCTGCCTCCCGCCCGCTTCCATTACCGCATAACAACCGCCATTCGCGCCATGCAACGGGTCTTCCTGATACGACCATGTCTCGGGTGGCCCATGCACGGCAAAAACAGAAGTGAGCCCTTTCCCGCCGTCCGTACCCTCCGTGCCGAGCAATTCGTATAATTCGAATTTATCTCCGCTCAAACCCTCGGGGAGTGGCAAGATTTCGAGAGGGCGTTGCCCAGGTTTCGGCACATCACTGCAAAATTGACGTGTTTGATACGCTAGAGGTCGATGCAATGTGTAGCTTGCTCGAAACGCGGTTCGTAGAACACCAGCCTTGGCGACGTGATGAAACATGTTTCAGAGACGAGCAACGATGGGTACGAAAAAGTACAACCGGCCGTGATCCGCTTATCATACCGTATCTAGGGAAGCCAATCCTACACTCAACAACTGTGCACTCGGGAAAAGTAAGGCGCCTTCAATTCTATTGTTAGAGTTTATTCGGTGTGAAGTAATAGAATGGAATCGAATCAACCACCTTTAACAAGGGTCCGTCAGTGTCTTCTCAATGGCTCGCCTACGCCGGCTAACTATCTGCCAACATCATCTCCACTACAGTACCGGTAGAACAGAAATACACTGTCGTCCTAGGCCACCATGGCTTCTCATGATTACGATTCCACTCTCCAATTCCGAGTGCGGCAGCTTGCTGCGTGAGAGCTGAAGAATCTTGCTCGACTTGTTTCCATCTCAACAACACCCCCATTCGTTGGTTGAGAAAAACAACTTATTATTACCAATGCACAGGGTACTGTGGATTGAAATCACCTCCACGATAAATGGAGTGATGGTCGTGTAGTGTAGGAAGAAAGCGCTCCGTACTGTACTGTACATGTTGAAAGGAACGTTCATAGACATCTGCTGGTTGGTAGACCCAAAAAATGCACGAGCAGACCTAAAGATATGTTATAGCAAAAGTAATTACGGACTTCATTAACGACATGGAAGAGAAGAAAGTACAATGAGAGAATAGGATAGGATAACGCAGTGGGGGAGGGGGGGGGATGATGGTGGGTTGGTCGAACGGGGGACGATGTTGTAGTAGTGTGTAGTGTGTAGTGTATAGTCGAGAAAATACTGTACGAAGAAACTGATGCTTGTATTAAGCCATAGCCTCACTTGCTGCACCCTCAGCTGAACTTCTACTCTTCTTCTCTGCTGGTCCATATTTTCCTGCGAGTTCCTCGAATATATGTTGCGGCAAGATCTGTTCCGCGTACTTGCCGGCCGTTCTAAATTCGTGCTCAGAAAAGTCGAATAGCGGCGGCAACGGCTTATCATTTGGTAATCGTGAGGACGATCCACGAAGTTCATCAAAATAAGGATGTGCCAGTCCTTGCATCGGTGAAATACGTGTTGTTGGCGAATATTGCAGCATTTTGCTAACCAAATCCACAGCATCGTTCGTAGTTCGCTGTCTAAACACCTTGTTCCATGACATGCATTTGATAGGAGGGAATTTGAATTCTGTGTAATTCGGATTCATCGCCATAATCTCTCCCTTTGTCGGCGTTCCCAAAACCTTAATGATTTCCACCAACTGATCGACGCCCGATTCGCCCGGAAACAATGGATGTCCCAACATTAATTCCGCCATAACACACCCAGTGGACCACACATCAATCGCTGGCAGATAATCAGTAGCTCCAAATATTAGTTCTGGCGCTCGATAATACCTTGAGCAGATATATGAAATGTTGGGCTCATTCCGAACGAGCATTTTTGCAGACCCAAAATCGCAGAGTTTCAAAACTTGAGTGCTTGGGTCGAGCAGCAAATTTTGTGGTTTGATATCGCGATGACAAATCCCGAGCGAGTGAATGTATGCCAGTGCTCGCAACAACTGGTACACGTACAGTTTGATGAATATCGCTGGGATCGGCGTTTTCACTTTCGAATAATGACGACTGATACGATAAACCGTCTCAGGAATAAACTCGAGTACGAGATTGAGATACACTTCGTCTGGTTTTTCGCCTTGCGAATAGAAACAGTGTTTCAATTGAACCACATTTGTATGTTCCAACATTCGCATGATCTGCAGTTCTCGGTTCTTGTATCGCTTATCTTGAAGTACTTTCTTGATAGCAACCGTCTCACCGGTTTCAATTACTGTAGCTTGAAACACCACTCCAAACGAGCCATTTCCAATTACTCGCGCCGCAGAATACGAGATACTCTCTTTCGGTGTGCCGCCGCCGTCCGCTGGGCCCGCACCAGGGCGTCCGCTCATCTCCGGCCGTGCGTCGTCCATACAAGTCTAGTGCCGCGCGCCACACAACAGCGTTGGGGAAGAATATTAGTGCGCACGGGTGGTTGAGCCGTAGCGCTTTCACGAACGCGACGTGTTGGTTCAGTTTGTTGCGGTTTGGTTTGAGCGCACCAGTGACCAAGTCAAACAAAGTGAGTTTCGGGAGGACAGAAATTTACAATTTAGTTTATGGACGGAATATGGGCGGACCAATGGTATACTCACACTTCTGGAAGTGGAATTTCGAATCAAATTTTTGGAAATAATTAGTTTAGCCTTGATGGAGGTACGTTTCGACAGATATTTTTTGATACAATCCCTCAAATAAACTACCGCCCGTATCATAAATTCACTAATCTCACGTAATCCCAAACCCAGATAAACTCAGCATTTCACTTCGACAACCAATCTCACTATCGTAAAACTGCAATGCGTCACTCTACGCGCATGCCTTGCATGGTAGACACGATGCCTCTGCACTTGTTTGACATTTATTTCGTGCATCAACGTCTATCCGGTTTCCCCACCTGGAGTCCTCGCCTTCACAAGCGAATCGCGCTACACGCTCCCAGCTCGAAACGCGCCCTCGTTTTTGACCGATTACCTCGCTCTCCACGCGAACCTCTCACCCTTGTAAAGCTGCTCCTAATGTATGAAACCGACAGTGTATTGCGCCAACGCAATGTGAGATGGCCTTTGAAGTATGCGGGCACGACCTTACTTGTTCGTAACCACCCTGTATACTTATCTTCTGTTCACCAATTCAACCAGTCTTTTGAACAGACCCCTTTCCACTTGTTTCGTAATAACTGTGATGACTATGCAAATTGTTTGGCTCAATTTTTGCTCACTTCCGCCAAGAACTCTCCTTCCAATTTGCCGTTTTCATAAAACCGTATCCTAATAGTCGTATGGATTTTCATGCGGCTAAATGGTGATATCCTGCTTGTCCTAACAGTTTATTCACATCCAAAGACAAACAGCTCCTAGCAAATCTATACTTGCCCTGCTGATGTGAGACGGAGTAGCAGTGCGCGACATACTGCAAGTACTAATTATTAGTAATATGTTTGCGGTGAAAAAACATCTGTCGAGAAAAGCATTGTACATCTCAAATTGTTCCGCTTACTAATATTTCAATAATTATTGTGTTCTTCAATGCAAATACTAAGCTTTCAGTTTACTGTCGTTTATCGATGTACTGTACAGATACTTTTACGAAGAACTTCTCAAGCACTCAATTTTTTCAATTTATTCTGGGTTCATCGTTGTGAATTTATCGTTCAGTTGCTTCCATGCGCTATTTTTTGCTATTTACATCTTATGTCAATGCCGAACGGCGTAAAGTGGACTATTTCCTACGTATTTGTCCCTTATGAGTGTGACAACAGTTGATTATATATTAGGCACAAATCTCGTGATCTCCGAAATAGACTTAATGTTGTATTCTTAGCATAGTTATTTGTACCGTGAATGCCTGATAAAGTCTGTAAGTCACGATTGGAAGAAATTATCACTATGAGCGTTGCTTCAAATTATTTCATTTCCGAAGGCCCAGGAAGATTTTAGCTTTTAACGGTATTCTTAGTCGTTAAAAATCCAATTATTCTAAAAATGCAAAACAATCTATAGAGGTAAGATTGTTTGTATTAGCCATGAAGAAAATAAAATTGTGGATGACGAATTTAGTTAGTGCATTTAAAGCTCCAGAAAATTCAAGGTTGGAAACGTCCATCAGAGAGAGAGAGAGAGTATGTGCGAGACATCGAACATCCAACTTCTAAAAATTCAAGATTGGCAGCTGTGTTCAGTTTTCATTCAGTTTTGTAGATTTTACAAGTATTGTAATGCACACTGGTCTTCTGACTCACCCGAGAGGGCTTGTAATCAACTAAAATTAGCTGATGTAGAGGCGCCAGCGATTCAACACTCTACGACTCACTCCAATCTGCGCACATGCAGCAGGAATAACTTCAAAAATTTGCGAGACATTGAACTTGACATAGATTTTTTTGTGAATATAGTAAAAAAGCAGAGTCATCTGGACAGAGGAACGTTACTTTCGTGGAAAAAGATAGCCCAGCTGTAAAATACAGTACAGGGGCAGCATCTAAGAGATCTGCTGACAAAAATACTCAGTAATTAAAAAAAGGATGCTTTATGACATCAACGACTACAATCAAACCTATGTGAAGCCAAAAATTGCTGTAGAGATAATCACCGACTTCCGAATGACTCGCAAGAATTCGAAAATGGGCAAGAAGAGAGGGAAATATTTCTGCTATTAAGATAGCAGCCACTAAGATTCAGGAAGAGAGTTGAAGAGGATGATCTGATCAATAACTTAGATAAAACCCCAGCAGGGTTTAACTTTGACTATATTGTCTGCGGGGATATTGATTCGCTAAGAATGCTAAGTAGAGGTTTCTATACAAAAGGATAGGTACAAACTTTGTAAACGTCACAAGAAAAGAAGAGATTCATGTACTGCCACTGTTCAGGCATCTGTTGTACGTGTAGGGGTTTATTCTGAATCCACAACGGGATTTCAAACTCGGTTGCTGCACCAAACATGATTTCGCTTAATGTGATGAAGAAGATACAACTATGTATTTAAAATACTAACCTGGTGATCAAAGTTGCGAATTGAGCTTCGGATCAAGTCGGACGAAACTAGTCAGGAGAACGTAGCGTTAATATGCAGGTAGAGAGCGTTCCGGTTTGAATTTATGCTGCTCGATTTCCTGAATTCTCAATGTACATTACAGAGAAGGATGAACAGGATTATTTTGCATGTTGATGATCTACGATGCTATCTACACTACATAATAATATTCTCGAAGAATGCTGAAGAGCGCGCAACATGCGTTGGATAGGTGCACCTCTACGCATATATTCGAAGAATTCCGGGTACCATTCTTTCGAATATAGAGTGACTGCAGTACAGATCGAGTAATTGATGATGGGATTCGAAAAGTTTTGCAACTTATAGGACATAACTGTACAAGTTATGAACTGTATGTATTGGAACAATCTAGCGTGTACTTTATTATATCTGCAGCCATGAAATTTGTATGGAAAGCAATTAGACGACCAAAATTTGCTCCTCAAGACGCAGAGACGGGCTATTTCATAGATATACGGGAATTTTCAAAAGCAGAGATCAAGCGGCAGATGACCGATATAAACGATGCTACACTTCGAAGAAGAAGAGATATAACCCAGAAGCACAGAGAGGAAATGGGGCTATGTACCCTACAGCGCCTCAAAACTTAGGAGCGAGAGCTGCTAACCGCTATTTGCAGACATCCGTTCACTTATCACTGATGCAGAAGCAGAATTGAACCAGGATAGATTGCAATGTATAGGACCACCGGCAGGTTGGCCATACACATAAGCCCTCGAGCCACGCATTTCAACTCATTTATTGCTACTCTCAAGGTTTGCCCCAGGGTCATAGGATCTCACCTGACTGGTCTTCCTGAGACCTGGAACATCATGAACGATATTCAGCTTGTGCAGAGAGGGACAATTTCTCCCCTTACCGCGGACCAAACTAACTTGGAAGTATAAATTTCTCCTTCCACCATCTCTAGTGTGTAAGATGAAGAGCTAGTCTCCGATACTTTGCATACGAAAGAGGAAAGCGTTGGTTCGTAATACGGTAATATCGTGTACTATGACCTATGAAACTGTGAACCAGGCGAATAATATGGAGCACAACATATACACTTCACAGTGAATGGCTGGAATAACGATGCAATCAACCTGAGTTAAGATGGCGTCGAAGTGCCGAAAGTAAACGCGAAAGGCCTGTATTTTGCTCACCAGCTCGAAAAATCCAAATTATTTGCACTTTTTTGTGCGTTCATATAAATAAAAATCCGAGAAAATTCAATGAGTATGGGCGAATGACGTGTTTTGCAAAGGGTGTTAGTCAGATCACTGAGTGCAGAAAAGTATAAAAATCTGTTTGTAGAACGAAGGAATCTTTTGAACCCTGCCCTAGTAAGTGTATAACTGCAGAAATGTCCATCCTCAAGATTATTTCTCATAGGCTATAGTACCCTGAACAGCACTGTTCTGTAATATACCGACCATGTTCGTGGAAGAGTACAATTCAGAAAATTGAAAGCAGAACATTACGGAAAAGTGGATGGTGTTCTGAAAAAGACTCACAATAGTGCTGGTCCATCAAATGAATCAAATACGAAGAAGTCTCGAACAGGGAGTTGCAACCAAGGAAGCAAAGCGAATGATGGCCAAAGTATTACTTTGACCCATTCCGAGAGAACAGACGTACGATCATATGGAGGAATACTTCAAATGACTCCGAAGCGACAAAATTGAGCTACATCAGCAACCCGATAAGTCAATGCATGGCAAACTTCTTCTCAAATCATCGGGAGAAGCACTACTATTTGCGGAATCGAACCTATGAAGCCCAGAAGCTGAAAATCCTGCTATGAATTAATTTTTCTGTATCCATATATCCTGCTCGAAATTGTATCGCTCTTATTGAAGTAAAATAAGCACCTAAATTACCGTCGTAAAGTAAATCGATGTTTCGTTCTTTCACGAATTGTTAAGTGGTTACATTTCATCACTCTATCCGTAAGAAAACAGACAAGGTAATGAATGAGAGGACCAGAAAATTACGGTCAATACACCTTGTTTCATTAAGATCATTACAACCAGCAAGGTTTTGTGTGAACTAAGAATCGAAAAATCAGGTTTAGGTAAGCTTGACAAGTAATGCATATTTTGAATTGCAATTCAGAATTCGGATGTAAATTACAATAATTTACATTGCAGCAGTATATTCAATTGAGTCCGGGTGAATTATAGCAGATAAGTATACAATGTCCAGAAATAGCATTGAGCCTATCGCTGATTTCACTCACCAAAAAGTGATACTCGCAACTTTCTGATACACCTACATCCAATAGCCTGTGGGACTCTATTTCTAATGCCCGAACACAGCAGCAGAGACTCGAGACAAATGATCAACGCTGTTTTTCGTGCACTGCCAACAACAAACTTGTTTTTGCAATCTTCGGTGATAGCGCGATGTGCTCCTCTCCGATTCTGCAATTGCAAGATCAGGAAATCGATACCCGTTCTGTTGCCAAAAATGCTGAACCGCCAATGAAGCATCAGAACCCCTTACAACGTTCATTTCACTGGGCAACAACTTTTCACCACTGCGAACAAGATTGCGTTTGTGCGGTGCAACATAGATTCAACTGATTGCAAGGGATCATGCATTTGAAGTGTGTTAAAAACAGGAACAACTCGTCTTGCATGATCTGAATCCATAGATCGATGTAAAGGGTCCACCTGAGGCTATTAAGACGAAATTTGAGAACGATTGCGTTCTCCAACGGCACGGTAAAGAAAAAATAGTAGCCTCAAATAATCATTCACTATTGCGCTTGGATAAACGAAGTGCGCTGTTCCACTAAAATGTACCTTTTTCTATCAGGAGCAAAATAATTTTGTTTAATAGCTGCAGTTGTTTTTAAATTTTACCGTGACGGGTCTGAGCATTATTTTTCACATTAATAAAAAGCAGCTACAAAAACTGCTAACGCATAGAATATAAGCCAAAATGATATTTGAACCAGTAAACAGATTAATGGTATAGAACACTTTTTGAGTTCTGCGCTTGTCCGAAACATAAATGCTAAAGGAAAATGAATATTTATGAAATTTTATTTGCTTAAGGCAAGTTTGACTACAAAGGTAGGGAGAATGTAAGCGACAAATACAAGAAAATTTCTCGAAAGCCAGGGGTATCCTCCTCATAAAAAATCCCTCTTCTTGGCAAAGCTACTGCCAAAAGCGTAAATTAATTCATTCATGACCAAATCTGACATTAGAACAATTGACTTCAATGAGTTGACTTCATTATTTCTAACTTTTTATCAATTTGCCGGCAACTGCAGCATATTCGTTAGGACCGTGCTTTTTTGTTTCATTTTCGAAAATTATTCAATGATCCTTAAAGTAGCGTCTTTCGAGAATGGGCTTATCATTGTCGATACAAGCAGGCAACCATGGTTAAAATATGATAGTTAACACAGGACATTCATGTGCGGTTTGCACCTGCAGATACCTTTACATGTCGTTTTTACGCTTGGACTTTATATCGTTCGAAGATCCCTGCTCTCTATTTAGAACTTTCGAAAATATGACTGTGGTCCGATTTCTTATCAATTGAAGTAAAATAACGAGCGATCGGAGAAGCTACTACAATTGTAGCCAAATTTCACTCCAAATAATCTGGGACGAACATCAATTCGAGCCTTTAATCAGAGTCGGAACTTGTATGATTTTATTTGTGAATTCGGTTACTCGATTGTCAGCAGATTTGATCATCTAATTCGTAAGTGTGGCTTTAAATGAATAGCATCTACAGAATAATAGAAGTCAATAATCCACGAGCCAAGTCAGTTAGAAGTTGCTGAACCAACCGAGAATATATCAACAAGGGCGAAATAAGCTTTCGCTTTATCTTTGAATCATTCTGATCTACTGTTCTGAACAGCTTACTATGATTATTGCCGTTGACATCGCACTGTTTCTGAAAATATATACTAAGATTCAAACAATGAATGTCAAGGAAACTACTGATGTGTCTCTGTGATCGTTTCAACATTTATTTAATTACATAATATTTTTCAATTTCGTACGATTTGTTTCTCTAAATCGTAAATTGAAATTAAAAATAATATAATTAATTGCACATTTTGCGATCTTTCTGCCGAGTATTATTCACTGAATATAAATGAAAAGAATCGAATATAGAGCAAAACTATCCACAGAAAAAAACGCTTGTGATTTTAGAGAAGCTCTTCGACTTTTTAAGAAGTGTTAGATCGTAAATGGCGTATAAGCTGATTCGACTTCGATACTTTTTTAGAACAATATATACAAATAATTTGGTAAGATCAATGAACCTGTAAAGAAGTAGAGCCCGACCTATCGATAGGATTTACTCGAATGATTATATAACGTTATCTACTATTGGAGAAATGATGGTTTTAGGGAAATGTTTTTAGATATTCTTTCATTGCGGTCCTTAGATAAGTTGAAGAAATAGAAAACGGGACCTTCATCATTGGTTTGAGAAAAATTTCAAAAGCTGCACAAGAGATGTTAATACACGGAAAATAATTTCAAAGATCTGCGAGTAGATCCTAATAGATACGAGCAAACGCAAAGGAAAAAGAATTTCCCTGGAAACAATTATCTACTGATGCGGATCACGATAATTAAGAGCCGGATAAATAGTCTGCTGATAATTATTTAAAAAGTTTCTGATTTGATTTAAGATTCTTGATCCCAACAGAATGGTTCGTGTCAATCAATACATTTATTCAAAATAGTAAATCCCGACCTATGCGCTGACTTGAATTTTGTTTTGTTGCTTCGCTACTAAAACAATGCTTATTAGTAGTGAAATATCCTTAACTTGCTGCGAGTTTCGCATAAAGAAAGTTTTCTAGGTAGTGTTTCCAGGAGATTTCAACGCACTTCACGAAAAACATAAACGTATTTCAAAGCTGACCTACTACATGTAAAGAAACTGTCCATATAGAAGTCACTACCTTTCATGATCACGGTCCACAAATAGTCGTATAATCTGAATCGTTTGAAGCATTCTAATAGATAGGAGAATTTCTGTGTCAGGCTTGCAAATATCTTCAAAAAACATATCGGTTGCTGAAATCGCAGCAGAACTAGTCCATTACCAAGATAAATATCGTACATTTCCCTTAATTGGGTATTTGATATATTGTATTGTCTAGGAAATATTCTCCCTGGCTATTAGCATCGGTAGGATATCAATTGCCCATTCAACAACGTTCCTCATGTCCGAAATGTCATCGCTTGCTATAGGTCTGGTAAGAATACTCCTGATTTTTTCTCGTGAATTTTATGACGACTGTGTACATTATTTCTCAAAATGCTACATCAAACGAACAATAATTCCATAACTTTGTATTGATCCTGCAAGTTTATTATATAGGTTTATATTTTTCAGTTCCGCTGAACTCAAATCAAATTGTAATTTTGTACGTACAGTACAATGATTTGATAACTTACCTTTCGTCATAAGTCAGGCCTCATACGGAATTTTTTTAAAATAGAATCTGCACGAAAAAATTAGTTTCGTATCTGAATTGTAGTTTATTGTTTTAATTCAAGTCAATAGATATGACTTGTATCTGATACTGAGCAGGAATCTAGAGAAGGATGCGTTGTATTTCTCGTTAAAATGTGGTTTCACATAAGATTTCAATATCAAATTTCAAAAGAAAAAAATAAAATGTTCTCTTCAAAATATTTAATAGTATCGTGTAGATATGATTGAACATGACTATAAGCACAGGTTCTGAAACGAACTAAAATACATAGCATGCTCGAAGTCAGATTGTTTCTACAGGATAATTCATTTCACCAATATGTTCTGCACTTTCTGTTGAAGTAATTCTGTCTCTTCGCTCTGTTTGTTTATTCTGTAGTTACTCGCTTCGAGTTCAATTATTTTTTTTCAGATCGGACGAACCAGCATTGGACTTGAATTTCAGTTGCTCAACATCGATATTTGAAAGTCACTTGATTGAATTTGATAGCTAGTTATTTGATGCACCAGCGTTCTTAAGTATTTTGATGCATATATAGGGAATAGGTTAGAAGAATTACTAAGACGCGCTGTACTGTACATAATGATATGGCAAAGATGGTGCGCCTACTAAAACGGTACGGTACCTTTAGTATTAGCGCAAGAACGACCTGCCAGTAGTTTGGCCTATCTCCGAAGCAGAAAATTTTCTTATTTGAAATTGGAACGATCGATGTAACAGCAATTCTCAGAATAACGGCAAATCGACCCTAAAACAATTGGAAGTCCATCAAATGAAGACTTGCACGTATCTGTCTCCCACGCGAACGCCCAGGAAACTCGAAGAGTAATCACTAGCTAATCGGTAAGTTTCAAGATTGTAGTGATGCGGAAGCATGAACGCTTAGCTGCCAACAGCCACATCTTGAACGGACGAGCTTCCACAAGTGTATCATTTCTTCTATAACCCTGTAAAATGAGAACCAATCACACTCAATCAGCAAGTGTAAACAAATAGTCTTTGTTAAAAGGACCGCCTTTCGTATAATTGGATGCTTTAATATTAACACGTTGATAGGAGAGCCAATGCGTAGCTTTTGCTTGTGACATGACCTAAATCTCCCACGAAGCGCGCTGGATTATTATTTGTCATGTCCGAAAAAGGCTTCACATAATCGATAAGAATCTATACGAAAATTATCAAGACAAACACATGTTCCACGTCTCGGTGAAAGCACAGTGTTGGTTAATTGCGGAAGATTCTGAGGCCGGCAGTGCTCAGATTTCCTTCCCCCGGCGTCCGACTTACACGCAATAGTGTTACATCATCAATTCGCGTTCTACATTCATACAACTCGGACCCCAGCAACAGGCCGCATGCTCGCACATAATGGGCCTTGATGCAAACACTGTACTCCGATACGGAAAACAGACATTGCTGTCAGGCTTAGAACCTGGTATTCCGCACGTGAAGTATTTCGCTTCCACTTCACAACCTCAATTATTAGTCGCAGTCAATATCTTCAACCATCGAGTACGGTGCCACTGAGACACCACGAACCGACATGGGTATTTGCAACTACTTTGACACGCTTGCCGACGATGAACTGTCAATATGCATGCGTTACATGAGCTCGAAGCCAAACTCGTATTGGTACAAGCACCTACGCGATGCGAATCGAGACCTCGTTTTTGCCAAAGATGGTCCATTTGCGGCAGTAATCGGTCGGGAAATGACCAAACTCGCCGTGAACCGAGATCCCGAGGACGAAGGCACCATTACGATTTCGGCAAAGAATCACACTGGTGCGCGAATTATTCGAAACTGGGGCAACCACGCGGTGGAGGCGCACATTGGCGACAACATATGCCGTCCCTTATCCGCGTTATCTTTAATTACTGCGACCCGGACGTACTGCACTTCTATTCGACGTTTGTCACTAATATTTGACATCGAGCGCGTGCCGCTAATGAATTCGTTGATAGAAGCGAACGCCGCACAGTTGGAAAGTTTGAGTTTGAGCTCATGTTCATATCTTTCACGACCACTGAGTTTTCCTACGCTACCCAACTTGAGCACTCTCCACATACAAGCTGTGGGACTGCACGACTACTCGAATGTGGTTCGTTCCAGTTTCCGAACGCTTGAGTGCGTGACGCTGAAAGGCACGCAGACGGACTGGATGTCGCTAATTTCCGACTTGTACGGATGCAAGAAACTGCGAGTTGTAGAACTGAACGGCGCGGTGCCGGGAGAAGAGTATGCATCGCTTCTCGAGTCGTTTGGTTCACAAATCGAGCGTGCGGTGATGGATGAGATGGACGAGAACCTGTGTGCGAGAGTGGTGACATCTTGTCCGAATATGGTGTGCAATTTATCGGTGAACGCCAACGATTTGAACAAGATAACCGTGCTCGGCTCTCGTGTCCGGCGGCTAACTCTGAAATATCTCGAAAACTCCAATAGAATCAATGGCATGGAAGCGGCATCAGCGCAATGTCCGCACATCACCGCGATGAATTGCGATTCGAATGGCGAAGGCGATGGGGGTCTCCTAGTTCAAATGTTCGCATCTGAGAAACGGCATTTGCAATCAGTCAAGTTCCTGTGGACGAATGCCACTCTATCAAACGAACTCATCCAGTACATCACTTCATCGACTGGCAATCTGCGAAATCTGAATCTCAATGTAACGAGGTTTGAAGATTATTCAAGTTTGATGCAGTTGCTCCGGGTGAATCCGTTTCTCGAGACGGTGGATATCGCTGAAATGGGACAAGTCAACGCTGATTCCGGAGTCGAGAAAGCTGTGGTTACTTTGCGTGCGTTGAAACAGCATCGGAACCTTCGAAGATTGAGCATCTTCTTTCCCATGTTTATCCCGCAACACGGTCTCGCATTGATTGCCACAGAATGCCTGCCCTATCGCCATCGTCGCATCAATGTTGACGTGAGCTCCAACAACTTGTGCTAACGTCGGTGACGCGATTGCATTGTGCCAAACTATGTGAAATTATGAGATTGTGTGCTCAAGTTGAAATTCATATCATGAGTACGTTAAGTTACGCGCTTGCTTGTGCTTGTATAGCAACCGACAAAATTCAGCAAATATGTGACGTGTGGGATAATCCACTTGGTCTTTGGAATGAGCCCTACACTGTGCCAGTGCGAACTAAATATAGTGTGTAGTGACAAAAAATGAGGAGCTGCAAGTTACCATGCTCATCGAAATTTCTGCTCCTTCGCACTACATGATGACGCGTGCACTTTTCTTTTTACGGTACACCACCTAGACGCCCTGTTCCAGTGCCGAATGAGCGAGGTTTCAAAACTGAAGGTAGCCTGTCTCGAGGACCCAGTGCACAGTACAATGCTACACGCTCATTCTGGAATTGACTGTGCAGCGGCGAGGATGAGCCTCAAAAGATTGTTTGGTCTGGAGACAGGCTTTATTCAAACTTTGAACGAATGGTAACGAGGGGTTAGTTGGAATTTGTGTGTTCTTTTGTCGAGCAATAAACCTTAGATTGAACTTGTCTAGTTCCCCCTGACACCATGATTAGCAAGTTGGTACGAAAATTGTTCAGAATTTTAGGGCTATGTGCTCTCGTCAGTTGGGAAAGAAGATCGAAAAGAAGTTCTTGCAAACAAATCTTAGCAACTGGGCTAAACTCCTACGGCCTTAGCTTTTTTACAGTCTAGCTTCTTTTTCAGTTCTAGACGAATTCGAATAAATTTCCTCATGCATCAGTGATTAAGGAGTTGAAATCGATTCTGTTGCTTCGAGTAGCGCCTGTTTCACTACTGTACTGTATTGAAGTGAGTTTGAAATTTTAGGTATTGGAGTTCTATTTTTGGTGTGGTAGAAAGAACACGGGTTACCTGTCATGTCTCCCTAGTTCAATATGGCCCGACCTCGATACAAACTGTGTGTAATCCTAGCGCTTGCGTAGCCCATGAAATGATTCCAAACGTTTTACGGTGAAGTGGCATTTCCTCAACGAGAGTGGGTGACATGGTAAGATTTTTCGCTATTACACTAGATTGCCAGGCGTTAACAAAGCTGCAAATGTAACATGGTTCTAATGCTATAAGTACTCGCTTCTCAGAACAACAGAGGCCTCCACAATCGCTCCACCCGCAAACTACCATGTTGATCACGGTGCTACTCCTCTTCGCAACTGTCGCACTTTCCTGGCACATCCCCGACCCACAACCGTCGAATGAATCGATTGAATTTGTACGAGGATTCGTAGCATGCCACTGCTCTCCTACACACGGCTCGGCCGCGTTTCTCACAGTGCAAGAAATTGGCAGTAGAGTTCACTGGTTGAATGGCAACTATACGAAGTTGCAGAACGAGAATGGTTTGAATGTGACCGAAGCGCGGCTTGCACTGCGAGGTGAGGCCAAGACCATACTTCGCAGTTGTTTCAATCATTCGCAGGATCAAGGATGCATCAATGCCGATATGACGAATCGGAAGGAAGGCCAGATGCCACTTTGTTCGTACGACCTCCGCACAAATCGCAATGTAGCGCGCCTCAACTCCGGGGAATGGGTGACTGAAGGGAGTTGTCCGGTTAGGAGACAAGATCCAACCCCACAGTACTTCAAATTGAATGCTACGCGCGCTCACCCAGGCCTCCTGTGGTGCTGGTGCTCGCCGGGCGCTGAGATTCTTGGACCTGCGCAAAAGCTGGAAGAGGCAAAGCAACACCTTCGCACTGTGCTCAGCAATCTCACATCTCTGCCGCTAGCACAGGCGTCCAAACTAGCGGATGTGAAGATTCGACAATGCTCGCACCAATATTCCTACGCCAAGTGCGTCGAGGCGGACAAGCAACTACGCGGAACGTATAACTATTCCATGTGTCGATACGACACGGTGACGGGTAGAAATTCGGGGCCGGACTTTATGGGTGATCCGGATGGCCTGGTGACTGTGGGCCATTGCATCGACAACGCAGACATCCACGTGCTGCCCGCCATCGCGCAAGATCGCGGCGCGAATGCGGTTGTCGCGAGAGGCGCGAGTAAAACGGCGCCGAAGAACGAGGGCTGTGTGTCGGTTCGGCACTTCGGAAAGGACGCGGTGCTCCAGCACCGATGGCACCTGCTACGAGACGTCCTGTGTTGGCGCTCGTTCTGCGCAACACCCAACCACGGCATCTACTATCGCGGTGTTTACACGTCACTCGGCGGGCTTTGCCGCTTCAACAATCAGTGCATCAAGTCACGAATGCTGGTGAACAACCTCAAAATCATGGTGCAACGGAGGTACCGAGTGAACCACGAAATCGTCGTGACACCGTATGACGTGCGCTTCCCCTGGCCACTTATTTGGGTTGTGCAGATCGGTGAAGATGTTTTGGAACTTGTGCTTTTATTCATATTTGGCGGAATCTTCACATCAACTCTGAAACACGTAGTTCAAATATTGATGGGTGCGCAGAAGTAAGCAGATTAGCACTATGAATAAATTTCTATATCGGATCTATATGATCGTTGTCTTGGTGTTCTGCTTGTTTTCTTGCCAACCGCTCCATAGACTCTGGAGTTGACTAGGGAACGTGCTGAGCTAATGTACATGCAATGGTGAAACCAATTGTCTAAAGAAATAAAGCAAAAAATCTCGGATTGTCAACTTGAAAAATGTTCACCGATGAAACAGGCTGTAATGCTCAATCTTCCAAATAACGGAGTCAACTCAATTCTAAGCCCCCTCAATATTCACTGTTGTTAAGTCAATTCAAACACGTAAACTTAAACGGCCATTGCTATCGTCGTGTTCGCTGTATCTTCAGTGACCAAATTTGAGCAGTAGCGACTACGTATCACGTACACAATTACTTGTTTCTGCCGATTCGGGAAAATTAGGACAAGCCATGTCCTGCCGTCCAGTCGCCCTGGTAAAGGTTCAAAGTCTATCGGGACCTATTCTGGATAGAGGAGTAACTAAAACGCAGATTTTAGAAATATAAATTTACTACATCTCTGTTCATTAATATCTGAGCACTTTTTGTATCGGCATTAGATTAGTGACGTACGCAAAGTTACTCAGCTGGAACCATAGTAAACAGAAGCAAACCAAGTTGTTATAAACAAAGCATTGTCTCTGACAATACTTTCGGAACAGTAATGAAATGTACTAGGAGTAGGAAAACAGAGAAGGGACGCATGAACTTGCGTTTCAACATACGCGGAGTAACCCGCCGTGTCGAACACGAACACACGACCGGCAGTGTCGAGTTCGCAGCACCAATTCTTGTTGGAGTATTTGCAGTGGGAACCCAAACACACAACGAGCTCAATAAAACACGATTTCGTTATGACCGGGGCTGAATGAGTAACGATGGATATTTTCCTCGGCATCACGAACGCTTTTGCGTTTTGGTAACGTGTGCCTCGACGTGTCGACGTCCACAACGACAACCTGTTGCACAGTTTCAAGAAAGTCGAACTCAATCGCCACGAACGCGTTGAAATCGCACTGTGTCTATGCAGCGTGAAGTTCTCGCACGAATCGTCGAAATCCTAATACACACACACACACACACACACACACACACATATACACCTTCTCATTTCTTAGTTCGCACTCAAAGCGAAGCCTTACTTCTCGATTGCTTTCTCTTCTATCTCGCATTCTTTCATTCACCAATGTACTAAACAAGTAGCAACTTTTCTTCTGACTTCAATTCTACATCCCTCCATCCATCAATCAATGCGCTCCTTTATCTCACGGTTGGGAGGATTTCGCATTACTTGCCTCTTCTGCTTTCAAATCCCTAACAACTCTATCGACATGCTTATGCGGAAACAAGTTTGTCGATACAAACAAGACTTAACACAGGATGCACCCCTTTATCTGATAAGCGAACCACCCACCATCAGCAGCAGCCAGCACACATTCTGCAAGATATTCAGCTCGTACAGCGAGCAAGTGCATCACCCAGCCCGCCTTCGCAATCTATCCCGCACATTCATATTGCCCTACTCCACCGATGTTCACCAAGTCACCAACAGACTCATCACAAAAGCCACTCAGTATAGCCATGAACCACAGCATACCACGCTTCGCGGCTCTAACAGAACGTCATGGCGCCAACACTGACTTCTATTCTGCGATTTCGGAACGGGACACATTCATTTGCCATGCGGGCGATCCCACGGTCCGACCTTGTCATCGTCAACGAGATGCACACCTTCTTCAGGAATTGATGGCCCCTCAACACGCGAAAGATCTTCCTCACCTTCTCCACGCCCCATTCTTCCTTCAATTCCCTAAGCTCGGTGACCTCCACCGTCTCCAGCTTTGGATTCACCTCAAGCAAAGTTATCAGGCCGGAATACCGCTCATACATGCCGGTGGTAATGCTCAAGCTGCGCAAATTGCCCGTCGACTTGCACAGCTGCTGCATTAATCGATTCGAGACGATCGACCTCGACAGCAGTAACTTGAGCCTCTCCAACTTGGGTTTCGGCGTCATGAATATCTGCACCATCACACCGCCATCTCCCTCGTTGCTCGATACGCACACAAACTCCGTGATATTCGAACACTTCGCCGCCGCCACTTCCATGCCTTCCACTCGATTCGACACCGTCAAGTAACGAATGTTCATTTGTCGCACGCGCGGCCCCAGTAAGGTAATCCTGCTCAGGTCTGTCGCAGCCACCGCCAAATCGCAACGCAAGTTCGGGCACGCCTGCATCACACGTTCACACAGACGGTCATCCATCTCGTCCATCGTGGCCAGCTCCAAGCGCAGCCCACGCGACTGCAAGTATGCCGCATACTCCTCCTCCGGCACACGCCCACACAGTTCCACCACCGCCAGCTTCTCGCATTTATACAATGCGTCAATGATGCGCTTCCATTTCGTGTGCGTCCCCGACAATGTAACACTCTCCAGTGTTGCGCAGCTATTCTCCAGTACCCTGCTCAAGTCGTGCAATCTAGGCCCCCTCACTTCAAGCGTTTTCAACTTGGGCATAAGCGGCAAGTTCAGCTGGAACGATCTCAACGCCTTGAACGACACGATCAAGGACTCGAGTCTCTCCGCATGCATCTCCACGAGCTGGCTCATGGAGTGCACGCGTTCAAAGTCCAACCTCAAGCTCAACCTCTTCACCCCCGTACAGAACGTTCTCGTCGCGTCCATGTGATTCCTCGCCGGGCGCACGCGCGAGTGCGAGATATCATCCGCGCAGTGCAGCTCCACCGCGTACCCACCCCAGTCATGGAGGATCCGTTCGCCGAGGTCGTCTTGCGGCACCAACGTGAGGAACCCATCCTTTTCGGGGATGTGATTCACCGCGAGTAGGCGGATGGTCCGCGCGGCCACGCGCGCGAACGGGCCCCCCGTGTCGAACACGAGCAAACGATCGGGGAGGTCGAGCTCGCGGTACCAGTTACTGTTGGGGTGCTGGCTGAGGTGCCGCATGCACACGGCCAGCTCGTCGTCCGCTAGCAGGTCGAGGTAGTTCCTTGTGGGCTTCGTGCCGGGCTGCCGGTTCCAGTCGAGCGCCAAATCGGGGTGATGCGTGCTCCAGTTGATCGACATGGTCGTCGTGGCGCGCCACCAGGCGGCTGGAACTGCACTCGAAGATGACAAAAAATCAGGAATTTAACCTCGGAATCTTCTGGTAATTTGGTAACAATTAATTTACTGCCTACTTTCCCGCCGCGGTACTCATATACCGAACGGAACAGCTGTACTGTACAGTGCGCCCATTCGTAATACTGGATGGCCGTAGTTAAGCGTATGCAACCATATTTCCACAGCGCACCTGCCACATTCCATTCAACACCAAATACAATTACCGGAGGCCGACTACATTTCGTTCCTGCATCAGCGCCGCATACTGTATAGTATCCACGTCGTAATTTCCAACCCACAACATCTCCCATTATCCAACCACCCGGCTTCCTAAAGTTTCTCATCCTCCGGCACGTCGAACAGCGGCACCTCACAAGCCTCCTGATCACAATCGACCAAATCATCCGCCCAAACAATCTCTTGTTCCTCCTCGCCCTCGTCCGCGTTCTGACCGGGCAGCTGCGCATCGCCCTCCACCCCGCCCTCGCCCTCGGGCGTGTCCTCGGGTCCGTCGGCCTCCGCGATCCATCTCACGCCGACCGCCTGCTCGAATCTGTTCATCTCCCCACTTCGGGGCCCGTAAACGTCATCGATGTGAAAGAAACAGCACTCAATCGCGAATTTGTTGATGTCCTCAAATTCGTACAACTTGCCGAACGACTCCTTCGTCACCCTGCAGAACCATGGCCTCTCCTCGTACACGCCACACGACCGGTTCTCCTTGTCGAAATTCTTACACCATCCATCATCGCCCAACATCGACACGTACTTTTTCATGTCCGCTTCGTCCCGCAGCATCTCATCCAACACCTCCGCGTCGTAGCCCCCGATTCTGCAGCACGCGCCGCATCCGGGGGTGCACTGCCACTTCACGGCGGGCGGCGCGGACGCGGGGGACGCGGCGACGGCGACGGGCGCGCGTCGAGTACAAGCCGCGCAACGGGCAGACGGGGCGCACCGCAGCGTGAGTGGAGAAACGAAAGCCGTCATTGACGTGGTGAATTTGGAAGTCGAGGTAAAGGACGAGCTGTAGAAAGAAGAGGACACCCCCAATAGAGGAATTCGCACCCAATTAGAAGATTCCACTGCACCACGATGTGTGAAACGAAAACAACACGCACAACTCGCATCGCCCAGTATACCATTCCACCGATGCACCGCAGGGCGAGGCGACGCGCGTACCACGCACGGCTCCCACTCGAGTTGTGGGGCCGCGTGTTCAGCCATCTACGCGACACGGGCGACCTGAACGCGGTGTCGCAGACGTGCCGGGCGTGGCACCACGAGGTGTTCGGGAGCACGGCGGAGGTGGCGATATGGCGGCAAGTGTGGGATGCGCACTCGCTGGTGCCGGGCAGTCTGCTGGCACCCACGCACCGCACACTGGGCCGCTGGCTGGCGCAGGTGCGCGCGTCACTGCGGCTGGCGCTGCGCGATGCGCAACCCGAGCGGATTTGCGTGCCGCCGCGCTACCTCGCGCGCTCGCGCACGCACCCCGACGACGACGTCCCCATGCGCCCGCGGCGCATCGACGTGGAGACGGTGCTGGGGCGCGCGACGTGCGTGCACACGAGCGGGACGGACGTGACGATCGGGTTCGAGCGCGGGGTGGGCGTGCTGTGTTTCTGCGGTAAGCGTCCGGTGTTCCACCACAAGACCAGCCCACTGCTGGGCGGGCTAACGCATCTCGTCGCGCTACGGCACAACGAGTACGTCGCGGCGACAACCACGCGCCACATCGCGCACCTCGCGCTGCACCGCACGCCGTACAGCGTGATTCGCTGGCGCCCCCTGGACTGTCACGACAGTGAACAGGGCGCACTGGTCAGTCTGGGCGTCAGCAGCGACGGGGCGCACATCGGCGCGGGCTTCGACGACGGGCGCGTGCGCGTGCTGAGCGTGCAGGGCGGGCTGCTGTACAACCTGTCGATGCGCGAGAGCGCCGACATGCTGTGCATCGGGCCGCGCTACCTGGTGGCCGCGTGCCACATGCAGCCCATCGGCGTGGCGGTGTGGGACCTGCGCGACGGGCGCGCGCTGCACCGCTTCGACCAGACGTCCGTGGGCTGGGAGGAGGTCACCGCCATCGCGGGCGTGGTGGCGACGCCGCGCCACGGCGTGGTCGCGCTCTGGAGCGGCAAGGACACGCTGCGCCACCTCGACCTGCGCACCGGCTACTTCCGCCGCACCGCATACGTCCGCGCGCCCCTCCCGCCCGCGCGCCGTTGGGGCGCCACCGACGAGGGCGAGAACGGCGCGCCCAGCGCACACGTCGGCCCCGGACGTGTCGCACCCGCCGCCGACCGCCGCCGCATCGTCGTGGCGTCCGCCAACATCGCCTTCGTCGTACACCTCGACGACGGGCGCCAGGTCCCCCTCCACGGCGCACGCCGCACCCTCGTGCGCTACTCCAGCGATGAGCGCTCGGTCATCACGGCAGACACCGACGCGTTCGGCGGGTTGGGCACCTGGGTTGCGGGCCGGAACGCCATTGGCGCACGCCCCACGCTCAGGGTGTGGGACGCGCGCTTTGGCGTGTGCAAAAATCAGACCGTCCTCCCCAGTGCCGCCAGCGAGCTGTCCGTTGCGGCGAACGTCGTCGCCGTGCTTGCGAAGAACGTGGGCCAGGTCGTGGTGCTGCATTACTGAGTTGCGGTGTCGCGGATTGTACTATATTTTGTGGGTTGCGTGGTGTGCTATTCTTCGCCGTTTTCGCAGCGCGTTGGATCGGTGGGACTAGCGCACAAGTGCGGAGGTCGTGCTAAGCTGTTGTTAAGCACACTCGGAGGTGTGCCGTTGAGTTTGGCATGCATCGCAGTGAGTAAGCATTCGTGGTCATGGCGAACGAGTGCGATGCAAGTTGGAAACATGAACGATGAGGACGGGGGTAGATGCAGATGGCATCGGACTCGGGCGGATGAATCTCGTAGCAGTTGCACGGAGGTGCACGTAGTGAGAGGGCGGTGGTGGAGATATTGTCTCAATCAATGTTCGCTGTTTGTGTGCCACGTGTCCGGCGAGAACGAAAACCTGACGAATTCCACCACACCAATGGGTTCTTACGTGCACACGTCAGGGGCGTGTGCATCTCGCACCAACCGACGCACGCACGCTCGAAGGACAGCGGAATCTTGGCGGTGCAGTCGGACTGATATGCGTGTGACGATACTGGCGCTACTCGCGGGAGCACTGCGTGCACTGGGCATCGAGCTGACGGCGCCGGCGCGGTGTGGGGGCTCGCGCACCATCAGCCATGCGGTCGCGAAGTTTGGGCGGCGACTGGCGCAGAGCGCCGCGCCGGTGGCGATGTATGGTGGCAGTGGTGGCGCGCTAGGGCTGTTGTGCACGCCGCTGAACGACGCGAAGGCGCGGGGGCGCGTGGTCCTGGCGCGCAGGGGCAAGTGCGAGTTCGCGCGCAAGGCGTGGCACGCGCAGCAGGCGGGCGCGGTGGGGCTCGTCGTGGTGAGCGGTGCCGACGACCGCGGGCTGGTCATGATGAAGCTGAGCAACGGAACGCTGACGCCCGACATCCCCTCCGTCATGATACTGCACTCGGAGTGGGTGCGGTTTCGCGATTGCGTCGACGAGTCGCATGTGCTGATGAGCTCGGTCGGCGAGGCGCCCTACAGTGACAACGCGGGCAGCAACGCCGCGCTCAACTGGGCGATGGTGCGCGGCATCGCGCTGTGGATACTCTGCCAGTGTGGGGTCAACGTCGTGCGCTACAAGCGGCGCTGCGTGCGGAGCAGACAGCGCAAGGTCAAGGTGAAAAGCATGCCGTGCGAGAGCTGGTGCGACGACGGCGAGCCCGTCGTGTGCGTGGTCTGCCTCGAGGAACTCAAGCGCGGCGACGTCGTGCGCACCCTCGACTGTCGACACCGCTTCCACGTGCAATGCATCGACCCCTGGCTCGAGAAAATGTCCAACCGATGCCCCGTCTGTAAACGTTGCGTTCATGGACTACCCGGGTAGTGCACCTGCCGTGCCCGTGCTATTACTGTAGCTGTAGATCTACGTCGCGCGACTTGTAAATTACCCCATCACGCCTCATGTGCCTAGCCCTGCTTCACCGCGCTGTACTGTATGTGGCCCGTGCGGAATTCACGCGATGGGCGTAGTGTCCACGTGCTGACGCACTGTGTGGGACACTGTCTGCCTTACCTACGGTGCTTCAATTTCAGTGGGTATGGGTGTCTGGTGCGGTAATGTCCGACGAAATCATGCGCGGCCGGTGGGTTCTGGTGTAGGTGCGGCTGTCATCGCGGCATCGTGAGGTGTGCGTGTGTGCGCTGCACTGCCGTGATTTCGCAACCTGGTGTGTGGTGGTGAGGGCGTGGCGGTATGGAATGGGGCGTGGCTGAAGCTACTTGGCCGTTGGCATGGAGAGAGACGAAATCAAACGTTGCTGTTGAGCAGTCGGTTGAAGTGCGGTATGAGCCGCCTGTGTCGAACTTGTGGTGCAAGCAGTGCGTGTCTAGTCAATGATCGCTTGCTGGTTTCTGCTCATCGTTCGATTCACAAGCAATCGTGTTGGTTGCTCGAAAGGAAACGATTTACGATTACAGTGTTGAGGAATTACCTACCGTAGTACAGTACTGTACCGAGTAATGGCGATGACAAGAGGAAACAAGATGACGTATGAAGATGAACTGCAATTTGGAAAAAGATGGATCCACAGTGCTGAGTGTTCATTCAGTACAGTACTGTACAGTACCACTGTGAAGAATGGGGGCATCCAGGAATTTGCCAGACCACTAGACTGCCAGATTTGAAGCCAATGAACAGACGAGCTGAGTACTGTACAGTACTTTCAACTGGTTGTCGTTTTGTAGTGCACTACAGATAAGACACGGATAAATGACGTACATACGTGACTTGTCAACTTCTGAGTAGCGTATCAAGGCAAACACCTGGATGCAAAATGTATTTATGAGTCGGGCTTCTACGTCGATATCCTGCACAGTCTTCCTATTGGCTCCGCTAGTTTGGAAGTCTGGCGAGCGGCACGTGATCCCAGCCAGACAGCCAAATCGTAAACTCTGAAACATGAGCTTTCATTGGCTGCCAATCCGGCAGTTTAGCTGTCTGGCAATTCCTGGATGCCCCCAATCGACGACCTCACACGACAGTTCAACAAGTCGAGTCAGTGGCAAACGGAACGGTCCTTTCAGAACACAGATATTAATACAGGCCTTAGGAAAAAGTGCACTAATTGCAAATGCCGGGACAAGTCTATTTAACGTTTTTTTAAGTTGTCAAACATAGTTTTATTTTGTCCGAGTTTTGAAATGGATAGTTAATATTTCGAGCGAAAGACTTTTCCAGCTCTCACAGAATCCATGGCTGGGCGCGCTGGAAAGTTGGACTCTGTGCCTTACAAATGACGATTTTGAGCGTTGTTTGGTGTGTCGCCCGATCATTATTCCATGGTTTTGCAGAGCCTTCTAGAATGGCTATAATCCTGCTAAGTTTATTTTACAATCCACACTGCGTAATCACCTTGCGGTGGTATGGGTGAATGGGAAAAAATCTATCAACCCTATTAATCTTCAATTTTACACGTTTCAGGGTATACAACATAACAATAGAAAAGCGATACAAACCATAAGTTAGTCCAAATACGAGGCGGGCATGGGTCGTCAAGTTGGTTTAAAAAATTATCGAATCACAAGCGGATCAAAATTTAAGGCATGCATGTTATTCACGTAATATAGTGTGATATTGCTGTGCATTATTAAATACACAAATCTACAGTATTAAAGATCAATAAATGTAGACCGTTGGTGATAGAAACAGAGAAGAATACGCAAACTAATATTATCACAAACCGATACCAGAAGTTTACTAAAAGTAATAAACGTCCAGCGTTTCAAACCGGCACATGTTATTGAATCTGCTCACAATTAGTTTGAACAGTGAAAGTAAGTGTTCTTACAAAGCGACGGACATCAAAGCCTAATAGAACTAAACATTAATTAGCTATATACAAGCCTTCTTATTCTCTCAGAAACTTAAGCAACAGCCTCGCATGGGCTAATACTCATGAGAGAACGGAACGACTAGCAGTGAGACAAGGTTATATTCCAAAGCAAGTTTTCATTACCTGTACATCTTATGACTCTCAAAATACGCGTTCAGCGAAACTTTAAGACAACGTTGGAGCTACGAAATCTAGTGACTCTATTCAAGTTGCGTTCAGAAGTACAATCTGTTTGAAGATGTTTTCGAACATATTCCAATGCACTATTCGTTTACAATAATTATAAAACAATGAAGCAAGTTTAGTACAAACAAATTTAGGAAAACGATATAGTAACCTTCGCGAATCAAAAATTTGAATACACCTCTATTTTTTTCCCAGTAGTACAACTGGGAACCGTATCAAGCCAAGTTAATTATTGCGCATATGAAAGCAAAAGGTGTCTAATCTGTGATATGGTCGGTCAAAAGCTCAGATTTAAATCCAATTGAAATGTTTGGTCATCGTTGAAGAAAGGATTCGTGAACGACACTCGCTCGCATGAAATGCTGACCTCCCATTTGGGATAGTATGAGAGGAATAGCTATCCCTACATTTGGAATATTTTTCATCGCTGATTAGATCCATCCCATCTAGATTATGCATTGCAAAGGCGTACAGAACGGATTGGTGCAAGCATTGATATCTATCCCAAAATCTAGAATTTCAATTAAATTACGGATTGAAATTTTATTAGAAGTCAAAGTGGGGCTGAATAGCAATGTTATACTAAATAGATTTTGGGTCGCTTCTTTATACTTGCTAAAATAGTGAACGAAGTAAAAAACTCTGTGCACAGTATGTACTGGCTGATTATTTACTTTCGATATCCATTCATGCAGAATTACTAGTACCCTAACATTTTAGCTATGCACTTCTATCAGTACTGTGCTGTACCTGAATTGATAAAGTAGCTAGCATTCTTGTGTCTACCTTCGTTTTTCGCACACTAGGCGCTCTTTTTGGAGCTGTTATTCCACTATCATAGGCATTTTGCCTCCCTCCACCTTTCCCATAGTGCGTTTGCACCTCAATACAGGTCTTTGGTGAGACCGAATATTCGATATCCTGTCTAAGCATTCGCAACACAGGAGCACTACTGAACTTACAGCAATAGTCAACCAGACGCCTTAGATAATGCACAGGTAGGTTGACCAAATTCTAGAATACCTTAAATAACAGCCATACATCAATCAACAAAATGAATTCTAATCGCTTTGCCCTACAAAAATGATAAAAACACTATCGATCTGACTGCTATACTAATTACGAACCAGTACAATGAGGAGAAAAAAGATCAAAAGAGGTCCCAGCATCGAGAAAACCTAGTATTTTGGACTTACGTGACCTTGGTGTGAAGCATCGTGATGTTATACACTTTTTACAGTATGCAACAATCAACATAAGAGTAAAGGACACGGCAGCAATAAGAATTCAATTGATAAGAAACGAAGCCGAAAGCCGAAAATATATCCTAAAGCAACCGGAATGCTTCTCAAATACGTAGAAAAGTTCAGATTGAAGTCCGCTCATGCCATTACGACTCGACAGAATGAGCGAGGAATTTTCTCTAGTTCGAAATCCCAATGGTTCTGAGCTCTGGGGATGTCTCTCAGTGTTGCAAACACCTTGATATATTATGTGATGTACTCAGAGGCAAGAATAGAGATGTTGTCTGGGAGTTCTCTACCGATGAAGTTTTCTGGTGTTACAGATGTATGATCTTCACATCTCAAAGTGATTGAAGAGAGTAAAATTGATGATCACTCCAATTTCTTTCATATATTCAATTCAACATAATAAACGTTGGATCGAAGCCAAAGCAATACTCAACGTAATACTTATGTTTAACGGCGGCTCTTACTCCTGCTCCATTTATGTGTTTCTCCAGCTTCCGAAATGTCTTCAAATCTGAACCAATTTGCATTGAAAATAGATTATCAGAAATAACATTTGTAAATTCATCTGCATCAATTATATAAAAAATATGAAAATTATGTAGTTTCTCTCTTTCACAAGATAGATTCTTTCCTATTTTTCAATTAAACAGCAAGTGAGGTTCAACAATTTCCATTTATATAGTAAATTATGGTTTAATTCAACAAAGATGTTCCTACCTACGCATCAGAGAGAACAGTCCGCTGATATTCACACAAATTTGGATGTAAAAAATCTCGATGCTGTTTCAATGCCATTTTTTCCGGAAGTATATATGTACATAAGAAATCGACAAGACTGCATCAATATTGGGCAGGAGAAGGATAGAGCAAAGACGCATTTAGTGACGAATCGTCATATACTGTGCGTTCAACTAAATTACGTGAGAATGGTTAGAGAATATAGAGCGAAAGATACACAGAGCTTCGGGTTATTTATCAGTGTGTGCATGAGGTGTATTTTCCTTAGGAGATCGAACACCACTGATATGTATGAATAGAACAATAAAACTTGATGTTTTTGGAGCATCATCACGACGAAACAATAACTTTTGCAGCTCAAAAATACAAATCCGTTTATGATATTGTACGGTACGGTGTCAAAAGTCTGAACCCCCTCAATTTCAAATAAAATTTATGGTATCATACAACGTAATAAAAATCTCAGTTTAACGAAACACTATGTTGATCTCAAATCTAAAGTGGAGATGGGTCGCACAAGTGGTTCAAAAAATGTGTCTCCAAAGCGAAAATACAAGATTATTGATATGTATAAGGCGGGCCTGACACAGAATGAGATTGCCGGATATTATGAAATTTCCCGGGATTCAGTTAAGAGCATTGTAAGACGCAGAAGAAAAAGTATTAACAATAGTACTACTACAACAATTGGACGCAAACCAAAGCTGACTCCTGAGCATCACGGTCATTTACTCAATTACGTGCATCTACATAAGAAGAAACATTTGTATCTCATTGCACTACAGTAACGTACACCTAACGGGGAGAAAATATCTATGAGTACTATTAGAAGATGTCTACATATAAATGGAATTCAAAGTTACATAGCTGAAGTCAAGCCATACCTGTCTACAAAGCACATTACTGCTCGCTTAAATTGGTGTACAGAAAGGGAACGTTGGGCAACAAAACAATGGGACGAAGTAGCTTTCAGTGATGAGTCGTCATTCACTTTGCGTCCAGTCAAGAACCGTTCACGTGTGTGGAGAAAAGTTGGAACGCGTTACGAAATCGACGACATTGTTCCTACATTCAAGTTTGGTAATGCATCATTGCGCATATGGGACATGTTTTTGAGTCATAGACGCAGTCCTCTCGTACGTATTTCCGGAACTCTGAATGAATTCAAATACATAGAGATTTTAAGGCAATACGTACTACCACACAAGCATAGGCATCATGCTGCTAATTTGAGATTTATCTATCAACATGATGGGTGCGGACAGCACCATGCTAAGAGAGTGGCGGAATATCTCAATGCAAACGACGTCAACGTATTGCCTTGGCCGGCACAGAGTCCAGACCTCAATCTAATAGAAAACGTCTGGGGGATTATGAAGCGACGTCTCCATACTTTACCTAAATATCCTAATACTGCAGATGAATTGTACGCACAACTGTGTGAAATATGGAGTGGACTCCCCGACGACTACTTCACAAAATTGTCTCACTCCATGATACAACGTTGCAAGATAATAAAAAACGTTAGTCGTTGCTCCTGTAAATACTGATAGAAGATAAAAGTAAATTTAATCGGGTGTATTGATTCGTATGTGTGTGTATTGAAAACCCGGGTTCAGACTTTTGGTTGCCCACTGTACAGCGTGTTCCAAAAAAGTACTAAAAGTATAAGACCATAACTCAAAGAATGATATCTCTATCATACAAAATCATAGCATCATATAAGATAACTCATTTGATTATTGCGCACCAACTTATAAAACTGAAGCCGATTGGTTTTGGAGACATAATGAAATTCATAGACTTCATCGATTTTTGACTAGTTTGCATATGTATTCCGATTGCAGGAAAAAAGTAGATTGTTGATCTTGTTTCTCGGTTCCTTTATATGATACGAACACATCCTCAAATTAACCACGCAAAAGGTTTGGCTCAAAGTAGAAATTCACAAGAATAAAGTCGAAAAACAGAAAATCTCGGTTTATAGAGAATTTTGTAACTCCGAAACAAGACTTTCTAGGAGCAAATGCAATACATATTACAGCTTTTAAACTCAGAAACTAAAATCGTAATAGATGAAATCGAACTAAAACGTTTATTCGTGAAAAAACCGAGGATCACTGGCCTCATAAAAAATAACTCAGAAATAAATTATGTTCACAAATTTCATGATATCTCCAAAACTAATTATCCATAAGTTTTATAACTTGGCACACGAATTCTTGATGTGTTGTACTATACGATGCTACCATTTTGTATGCTGAATATAATGATTCATTGAGTGGTGATCTTATACTTTTGGTAGTTAATTTTTGAACACCCAGTATTTAAACAAGATAACAGTGGTCTAAATCGGGCCGATTCTCTTACGAACCTTTTCGATGCAAGAAATGACACAGTAATGGACTAGATGGCCTAGAGTGCAGATCTGAACCCAATAGAAAATGCAAGTTTTATTCTAAAGAGAAGGCACTGTGACCGCGCTGCATATCCAAAAAATGCAAAAGATTTATTCAATGCATTATTATTAGAGTGCACAAGCATTTCAGATTCTTAAATTAAGAAGTTGGTAAGATTTATGCCGACGAGAACACAATTAGTCAACTTAGAAAAGGGGGGCTCGATGAAGTACAGATACATCGATTGATACATAGAATTATCATTAAATTTGAGGTTATGCTAGGATTGTTTCATAGCATTGTACACTCGATCCTCAGAAATATTCTGGAATTCTGTCAAACGCTCTCTACAGCAGCTATTCGCCGTCAAGATCACAATTAATAAAATTTTACTTTTTTTGTGTACGGATTTCTATTTTCAAATGCCTCGGAGAGCATTTCTTAAATAAATTATGGCTTTTGCATATTTGTTAGGAGTTGTTTGGGTGTTTTCACATATCAAAATATGTTAGGCATGTCAAATAAATTTAACTATAGTTTATTCGATATGTGCGAATCTCTTTTTCTTAGATTATTAAAGAATAAAATGGATCTCTACAAAAATATTTAGAATACATGTAACGACTACAAAGATTCCGAATTACTTCTAATGAAAATTGAAGTCTTGGCAGGTACTTCGCTGTGCTGAACGATTATATTGAACGCGGTATCCATAGGCTGACAAGTTTGGGTATCTATCTTGTCAAATACGGAATGAGGTTTAACAGTGAAGACCTCTTGAGCTGTACCTATAAGTTTGTCTGACTTTTTCTCATAAATTTCCACCGCAACATGACCGGATCTCTCTTCCCACCATATTTTTTCTGTTCCTGAAAACCCTCTTATGAAAACTTCGTTTACCCATAATTTCGCATCAAAAGCCTCACCAACACTAACTAGCGCTTCATTCCAGTAGTACCCATGATTTTCGTAGGGATTTCCACCTTCACCGGCCCAAGTGATTTGAGAGACAAATTGACTCGGATTCGCGCACGGATCTTCATGCCTAAAGGGAGGATCAAAAAATACGCCAGATACGCCTTCTAAAAATTTTACTCGTGTATTGAAATCATCTTGTTGGTAACTTCCTTCGTACAAAATTCGAATTCTTAAATAAAGATGTCTGGGGTTGACTAGTAATTCAATTTTTTTGAGAGGTTTCTTGTGTTGGGATGCATTTTTTGATGAGACGACTCGGATCGATGTTCCAGTGTTTACTAGAATACTACTCGGCTTAATGATAGACGGCCACTCGTAGTAAGGCTTCTCCATTTTGAATACCTTGGAGTCGAAAATCTGTGCGGATGGCTCAGTCCGAGAAGGGACTTTCAAGATTACAGGATAATAGTTGCTAAATATATGATCATCCTTTTGAATGTCTCCGTGCAGATCAAGCCCGTCGTCGTACAAAGGAATTTTGACATGCAGCATCCACTTGTTTTCTATGCGAAGGTACTTGGGCTTGGTTTCCAAGTCAGATGCATCAAAAGTAAACAAAACAAGTGTAGCTTTTTCGGCTTCCAGCTTCGACAGCTTTATCTGTAGTCTTTTGTCAATCTGCAAGGTATTGAGTAGCTCATCACTCGCATTAATAGCTTGCAAACCAAAATTTATACCAGCAACTAACGCATCGATCATGCACTCTAATCTATTCCCATATGCTCGCGGAATTTCATCGGTTATTGCTTTTGGATTGCGTGGCACATCACACTTATCGTAGGAAGAAATACATTTGTCACCTTGATAAGCAAACAGTGACTTATCTTCATTTCTTTCACACCAATTTTTCCTACATTAATCGTAAGAAGCCTCTCCAAACCGACCCTTGCCATCGAACTCTAAAACCTGTCCACTTTTGGAAATCCATTCATTTTCCACGTTGTTGTCCGGAGTACCAAGTAGTTCACGAATTGTCCACGCCTTGGTAATTGATTCAGGAATGAAGATCTCATGGATTCTGAAGAAGCAGCTGAAAAACTGGCTGTCTTGTACTCTTACTGTTATAGTGATTTTCTCCGGATTTATTACTACTTTGATGGTATTTCCTGGTAGTTTTCTAGCTGAAATTTTTCCAGTGACCTCAGACAGTGACTTCACCGAACAACCATAAAATACATTGTAGTCACACTTGCCATCCTTCTTTACAGCGTCTATCTGAAGAAGCGGTTCGTTAGCCCATTTCAGTGCTATTCTATTCATCACATTGCCAAAGTCTGTTGGACCCCAAAACCTTGGATTAATTTGAAATTTTCTCGAGTACGATTTAAGTAAAATGAATTCTCCCCTAGCTTGACAGTCAAATCTTCGCCCGTCAAAGGTCATCAAGTATGGATCTGAGTTTAGGCCAGCTATAAATTTTCTCTCAGATCGACATGCAGGCACTTGATTTTCCGTTTCTATAGAGTCTTCTGTCCAAAGACAAGCAGATAGTAGCTTCTTCTTATACTCGATAGGTAATTTCATAGAGAACAGCTTTTTCGGTATGACCAAAACATCGAATGCTTTATTGGCCAACGTCGAAGAAAACAGCTCGAATGCTATACTCCGTTTCAGACTAAAACCTGCGTTACCGACCCATGGCATGAACAAATCTGCTTCAGCATAGTGTGGCTTACTGCATGACGACGTTTGGGATGCTTCCAGAGCATTATACGGAGGGTAAGGATTGACTAATGGATTCTTCAGCTTAGCTGCAATTTTCGCACCAACATCAAATCCAATATTCAGCTCAAAGAGCACTGGAATGTAAAACGCAAACTTGGGATTGAATCCCACAAACAGTTTCAGTTCTCCTTCAATTGGCAGGCACTTATAATCTGTTTGCAGCAGCTCAGCGTTGAAAGAAGGCTGCTTCACAACTTTGAATCCACCCTTAACCTCTTCCTCGACAGAACAGTCGAATTTAAGATTTAGAATCGGTCCCTTAGCCGATACCTTCGTGACTTTTCCTCCAAATGAATAGGAATATTCTGCAGGTGCAGTCAAAGGCAATGATGCGCTGAGGTCTATGCTGACTTTTGCGGAGAGGACTGCCCAAAGTCCCCATCTGAATTTGAGCTCCCCTTTAGTCAGCTTGAGCAGAAACGGAAAATCTTTGATTTCTTCCAGTTTTACTTCAACGCCCGAAAAGTATCCTGCTGGTATCTTTTCTGCAATTCACTCTTTTTCCCACACCTTGAGATCTGATGCGATAGTTGCTTCAATTTTGGCTAATAGTGCTAGTTTGTATTGAACATCATTGATAATTTCAACTTGGAAATCGAGTTTTCCGTTGGCGAATTCAAATTCAATGCTCTTGATATTACTTTTATCTTCGCGAGTGAGTTCTGCTTCGAATTTTACGACACTCAAGGCAGTGTCCACCTTAACTCTATTTGGCCCAATTTCGACTGCGCGCCTTTGAAATCTCTTCTATTTGCTCGCATCAGCGTTACGCTTCTTCGGAGACAGATTCAAAACCGCAATCTTTGCACTTTCGAACATTTCAAAGAATCTTGATGTGGAGCCCTAAATAACAGCTTGCTTTGGAGTACCACTAACAGTTTCAATTTTTAAATAACTTTCGGAGAGGTGTCTCTTGAGATCCTTCGACTCGTCGTCTTGCAATCCGCCTTATTGTTCTACCTTTCCGAGATCGCAGACGCCAAAAATTTCGTGACTTATAACTAGCACAGAGCCTATTGGGTAAAGCCCCTTCAGATCTTCAGAATCAGAATTGAGAGATGTTTCAATCTTGACTCTCCCATTTGCGAAACATTGAACTTTATTTACGTCACTTGCAGCGTTTTCAAGAACAACAGCACCATTCTTACTAGTCCTCACATCGTATTCAAATTTGAATCTTCGTTTTTCCCCATTATCTGTTACGTAGCTAATCTCCTTGCTTTCTTTTCCTACTCCAACAAGTTGCGTTTTTTTAACGAAGGACTTATCCTTCAATTCAGCTCCTTCATTCGAATCCTCTATGCTAGATTCACATTCTAAGTATGAAATCATTGAATCACCTACTTTCGAAGAAAATTTAAGTGTGAATGCTTCTTTAACAATGACATTCTTCACATTTCTCGACAGGACTCGGTAAGATCCGCCGGCCCCTTTGAATACATCGATATTCTTTATTTCTTTGTCCATTATTTGTACATCAAATACTCTCTTGCCTGGGCCGGAATAAAATGGACTAGTTTCAACGAAAAACAAAGTACAGTCAAATGACTGTCTATTCTCAAAAGGATACGAATATTTCCACGTCTTTCCATTCTTACCCCATCTATGAGTTTTCAACGCTTCATAATTCTTATCATCTGATCCTTCTATTTTCTTGTTTTCACCAGGGTAAATGAAAGTATCACCGTCAACGTAAGAATCTCCGTCTTCAGAGAATGCTCCTTTTTTGCCGTATCCACCAAAATTAATGGCAAATTTCTTAGGGTTACTCGGAATAAGATCCGTTTCGAAAGACCATTTCCGAACAAACTCACAAGATATCGCCCCAAACAAATGCGTTTCCTTTCTTGGGTATGAAGTGGATATCAAGAAATCCACTATCATATTCCATGTGAGGAATAGTTTTCTTCAACCACCGATCAGCTCCACCTGCTTCACTGAACACATCTATATTTGAAAATAAATATTTGTTCTGAACTAGAACATCGAACAGCGTTTGTTTTTCTCAGAGAAAAAGTCACTTATTTCTGCAAAATGTAATGAACATGTGTAGATCCCGGGTTCGCCTATTGGAATCTTATATTTCCATGATGCACCTTTAAAACCCCAACGATGAACGGCCAGCACCGTTGCTAGAGTACTGGGTTTCGGACCTCCATCACCTAAATTGAGCGAGATGGATTCACATTGGAAATAAAAGAACCGTCACTGATATCAGTGACTCGCGTTTCACCTTGGACCCATGCACCGTTGTCTGGCAAATAAACACCATTACTCGATGTGGAAGCGCCGCAGTTGACTCGAAACTCCTTGGGAACGCCACTTACGCCAATAACGAAGCTACAAACCAGCAACAATGACAAAATACAACATTTCTTCTTGCTCATCGCCATCAGTAAGCTTTACTTGGACATATTGATCATAGGTATATGTTATTTTTGCGTTAAATTTCCGGAATTCGTCAAAAACGGTATTACGAAAATAGCGACTATTCTTCACCCCTATTTAAATCTGGGAAATAAAAACCTGTTGTTGTGAATCAAGTATCAAGAAGTAGCGATGTTATATGAACAGCAATAGTATTTCACGTGGTATATGCTAAGATATCACGCTTTAATAGAGATTACGAAACCAACGCTGTTGATAAGTAAGACAACTATTTATTTACTAATAAAGAAATTAGGAGATTTCGTAAATGCGCTTCGAAAACATTGGCCCCGCACCACGTTGTATCTATTTTTAATATTCACGTCTACTTTTTGAAAGCTGTATGAATCATCTACACTATCGCATTCCATGATGCAAACAAGCTCATAACCGTTTACTTCGGGTACCTTAAAATTTCAAGTTCACTACGAGATCAATTATTTGTGACTGTTATATTAGATGACAATTGTGGGGTTAGATTATTCACTGCGTACAAGAAACATTCATCAACAGGTTATATTGTAGCGGGAAACTTGCGAAGATAGAATATTGAAAAAATGAAACGTTTACTCGAATCTCGTAGGAATAAAGTGAGTGTAGTAATTTAGGTATGTCACATTACGCTACATAATATTGCAAACGAGAGTAGACTGAACGTTTTCTGCAGCTATTATCATTCCAGTTGAATCGAAATGGGGGTCTACAATTATTATTGCGCGGAAGAAGAATGTATCTCCAAGGCTCTTTGAGAACTATATGAAATTGAACTCATTGATCGTGGGTAAACCTTGTCTATTACCACAAATTGATTAGATATTTGATGCAATGCACGATGATTCAGTGTTTAACTACAATCGATTTTCCAAGGATACTGGAATAAGCAGATGAATGAAGCTTCCATAGATAACATAGCATCATCTGTTGCTATGGAATTTACCAGTTTGAGATCATGAATTTTGGATTAATGAAACCTCCAGGAAGAATTCTATCGTATGGTCGAACGCTTTTTGTCGAATGAGGGGAATGTCCGATGTTGTGTAGATCATTTCCAGATTTTCTCTGAAGATGAAGAGGATTATCCCTTACATTTGAAGAAGGTATTCGAGCTTCTTAAAACACGATTTGTAATTGATCTTCCTGCAATTCAAGATGGAATTAACAGGACATTGCGCACTTCTGTGATTAATGTATTTTTCGCACATGTTGCTTAGCTAAAGCTTGTTTACAAGAGCGCACACATCTCCCCACGTGTTCAAATTTTCGCACATTTCGATAGATTTTTTGGATTCGATATTTCGTCACGGAACTATGATACTTTTGAATAAAATAAAATTATGTCATTCTTTTGTAATTTGTATTATTTAAGTATGTAAAAATATTTCCCTTACCTATTTCAATTAATTTACGGATGATTAGTCCATCAATAAGAAAATTTATATTTACGAATTCGTTAAGTAAATATTGCATGGCACGTTTGTAATATAGTTAATTGAAGTATGGTGCGTCCTTAGTGTTTCCATATTTTAGTTACTTCCGGTAAATCGCATTTCTTGCTTATTTTTGAATTCCCAGATATAAGTAGAATGCGGATCTTTTTTCCGCTACTTTTTTAAGTGGGAAAGTTAGTGACTATTAATTGTACGTAAAGTATTGACTGAATAATTAAGTATTACACAAGGTCAGATTGTTTAATTTTATTCGATAAATTCGAGAACCAAATTCTGGCTTGCCTCTATTTGGTAAGTGGCAAATTCCGCAATGTTTGATTTAAATACAAATCGAATAATACAACATACAACTTGAATTTTTAACGTTTCATACAAGCTCTATAACGCAAATCGTGCACTTACCTGGACTTCCTACGGTGATCGGACTATGGGCCTCTACTGTATTCTTTCGAAAAACATTTATCCCTGGAATACCTCGTAACCGAAGCCTGAACCTTGAAATTCACTTGAACATCACTTGTTATTGGAAAGATATTGTTCTCGAATTCAAAGATCCGTCCCATTCACAGTGACGTAACCAATGTATCTGCGATTAATTAGTAACAAATCGAAATCTATTCTGTTGTTCTAACAAAACTACGAAATCATGTGTTAGTAAGATGACACAGTACTCATAGTAGTCTCCAAATTTAGATTATATCTAGCATCAGCCTACAATAACACTCATCTACACGTCTATCGTGCCACACCTGCATTATTCGATGGAATGTACTCCATACTAACGTCTGGAATAAAAGAATCGAGACAATGTAGTTGGGATTGCAGTTTTTCGATTCCCATAAGTCAAGATTCGACCAAATAAGGTTGGCGAGATGGAGTAATGCGCGGTACGGTACGTCGCTCGATACATTGTACTTTGGCAACGGAGTCCAATCATGCTTCAGATGCTGTCCTTGATTGCAGAAGAAATGAAAAGGCTTTGGCTCGAAATGTTGGGTATCCATTTCAAGAAGAACAACTACGCAATGTTCATCTGCTCGTGCTAACGTGAAATAAATGAGTCGTGTCGTTTACCGGTGCACTGTACCCCAACTGGCAGGGAAACGGCGTGCACCCAAGTAATGAAAATGGCCAAGTTGGTAGTACAGCTCGACCAAATCAAGCAGATACGCGCGCATGCAATAGTGTACGGGCGGTGCGCCACGGCTGGGGGATAGCGATGATCCCACGAAAGCGGCACCTGCTGTACATCGGGCGATGCTTTCTGTGCGTGGGGGTGATATGCGTGGGGGTGGTGCTGGCCATCGGGTACAAGGTGGCGTTCGTGGTGTACGAGGCGGGCATCCCGCTGAGGCAGGTGAACACGGTGGAGATCAACGCGCAGCGGCGCACGAGCGGCGCGATGCACTTCTGGGTGACGCGGCACCTGGAGTGGCACGACGCGCAGCGTGGGAATCGTAGCGCGCGGCGCGTGGTGTTCGTGGCGCCGGCGCGCGGCACGGGCGAGGGCGTGAAGGCGCTGGTGTGGGCGTACGCCGTGGCGGTGGTGACGCGCCGCGTGCTGCACGTGCACTGGGCGCTGCCGGGGGTGCTGAGCGCGCGCGCGCACCGCCGCTTCGTCGCCGCCGCCGGCGCGACCCGGCCGCGCCGCGCCGGCGCGCTCGCCCTGCTCGCCGGCGACACACCCCACATCGCGCTCGCCGCCGCCGACCTCACCAACGCCACGCACACCGTCGCCGTGCTCTCCGCCCTGCGCTGGCCGCGCGAGACGCTGCCCCCCTACGAGTGGGCGGTGCGCCGCGCCGCCGTGCGCGCCGTGCTCGACCCCTCGCAGCCCCTGCGCGACCTCGTGCGCCGCACGAAAACCGAGCTGCGCCTCTGCGGCTACGACGAGCGCTGCGCGCGCCACTGGTGGCACCCCAACCGCGTCCGCTACTTCGCCGTCCACGCCAGCCTCCCCGCATCGTCCCAAAACCTCATGCGTGTCGCGTTCTGCTTCTCCGTCGCACTGCGCCGCTACGCGGGCCACGACGCGCCCGTCGTCTACGTGTCGCGCGACAGCGGGCGCTGGCGCGAGGTCTTCGCGGAGGTCATGGGCAAGGCCATGCCACGCGCGAGGGTGGTTTGGGGCGCGTGGGACGGCGTGGATGCCGTGCTGGCTGCGCACGCTGAACAGATCCTCATCGGCGACGCTACCAGGGTCGTCGCCAATAGGGCGCACACCCCCGAGGCCGGCTTTCTCCGCGGCTCTGGCCGATACTACTCTGTTGTCGGCGCTCGTGCTTGCGATGTGCGCGATCGTGTCAACTTCGATTCCGATCGCACTCCGCCGTTCTGGTGAACGCCATGTGCATACCGGTCGGCGTAGTGATGCTTCGTTGCGTGTAATAGGTGCCGTAGTGCGTTACTTGGTAGTAGTGAGGGGGGCGTGGTGCTACTCAGCGTTTGTACACGCATTTGTCAACCGCGGCACATCGGCGAAGTGTGTGTCTCGTAGATGTGCGGCGAGGTGCGGGATACTCGAGATACTCGAGATGGCAATGGAATTTCTCTCAAGTGTGCATGTTTCGCATTTCTGAATAAGTGCAGCATGGTTGCTCAGAGTCTATCGAATCAGATGGTTGGCGGTGGGTGTTGATAATGTGTTTCCCGAGACTTGGCACCGGATACCGGTAGTTCATAGTAGGCAATGTTGCGATAGCAGTGAGAAATGTCGCAGAAACAACCTCGATCGTGTTGCCAGATGAATCCTCGATGCACGCTTTCGTATCCGACGAGCAGTCGTGTGGTACTTTCAATCGAGCACATCACTCCCTATACAGTACAGTACTACGAAATCGTGTGTGCAACTCCTTCTACTTCTCGACTTGCAGAGATCTGTGGTGCATAAATGAAATGTCTTGTCATCAGGAATCAAGTACAGTACGGTAGCAGAGGGAAGAAGAAAAGTATTCGTGTGGTAAGGATGGCCTGGCAGTAAGAACGAGCGGCAATTATCTGACGTAGGAAACGGGTGAACTTCCCAGGTGCGACATGCCAGATGTCGGGAGCTGTTGAGGGGCGGTATGATTGGGGGATGCGGATAAAGTGGAATCACAGCGCGTGCAGATCAAACAAAATGAGACGCGAGGAATGCCGCACGCCACAGATTTTTCGCAGAGATTTTAGAGAAAAGCGGCGTCGATGCTCGCTTGACCGGCAATGAATTGAGCAACCGACCGCCATGGGCTTCGTCGCACCGTTCGTGGCGCCGCGGCGCGCGCACGCGGCACCGCGGCGATGCGCGCGGCACGCGGCGATGGCGGCGCACGCGCCGGACGAGGGGCGGCGGCCGCGGCGCGAGCGGCGGCGCGAGCACGGGATGCGCACGGTGACGCACGCGCAGCGGCTGGCGCGGCGCGGGGAGCGCCAGAAGGCGCTGGCGATGCTGCGCGGGCACCTGACGCGCCACCCGAACAACGCGCACGCGTGGCTGGCGCTGGGCCGCATGGAGCGCGACGACGAAGACGCGTTCGCCGCGTTCTCCGAGGGCGCGCTGCACTGCCCCGACAGCGCGCACCTGCTGCACGCGTGGGCCGTGCGCTGCAGTCGCATGGGCATGAACCCGGAGGCGCGCAAGCTGTTCCGTTCCTGCATACGGCTCTCGCCCAACGACGCGCTCGCGTGGCAGGCCTACGCACTGCTCGAGGAGCGCGCGGGTGACGTCGAGCTAGCACGCGCGCTGTTCGCGTACGGTGCCCGCCGTTCGCCTGGATCGTCCCACTTGTGGAGCGCCTGGGGTGCGCTGGAGCGGCGCCAGAACCAGCACAAGACTGCCATCCGCTACCTCACCGCCGCCAACTCCATCGACCCCAAGCACATCAAGTCGCTGCAGATGTGGGCCCTGTCGGCGGAGGAGCTGGGCAAGCATTCCGCAGCGATACAGTTGTTCGAGCGAGCGTTGGCCGTCAACCCTACATCCGTGCCGACGCTGCAGGCGTATGCCCTGTTCAAAGCGCGCCGTGGCGATATTGACAAAGCCAGGAAATTGTTCTCCGAGGCGGCGGAAGTCGACCCCAGACACGCGCCCGTGTGGCATGCCTGGGCGACGATGGAGAGGAATATGGGCGATACCGAACGCGCGAGAGAGCTTTTTGATACGGGTGTGCAGGCGAGACCTTATTCCGAACCCATGCTGCGAGGCTGGGCGGAGATGGAGCTCGAACTTGGTCATATCGATTCGGGCCCCGAGTGGCAGGTGTATGGCACGGAGACGAAGAGGTCGTTGGGCGAGAATTTGCGCATGTTGAGGAAATTACTCGAGCGGCGGTCGAATGACGATGTCGCGATGGTCATGCAGTGGCTTAACAAGAGGGCGAACGAGGACAGGAACTTGTACGACCGCTTCGCGGAGAGAGGAAGCAGTGACTCGAGGCTGGTGAAGGATTGGATCGAGCGCCGATCGGCGGAGGACGTGGAGGCGTTCAAGGCGTGGGTCACGGCTAGATACGAGCGTGACCGCCAGATTGGCACGTTCATCCTAAACCTCGACATCCCCCCGCTGCCGGTGCGCGAGCCGGCCGTGGAGAAGGTCAACCCCGTGCCGCGCGAGTGGTACATGCTGGCTGAGGTGCCCGCGGAGACGCTGCAGGCGGGCGACGAGGCGATCTACTACAACGGCAGCGCCAGGGACTACGCAGAGGGCGTGTACTTTTTGGGAATGATTGCCAACAATTTTGCCGACCGCGCCGCCCTCGTGTTCCTGCTGGGCTCGGTGTCGCTCCTGCTGCTGGGTGTGTCGGTGCGCCTCGAGATGCTGGGCTACACGCCTGCCGGCGACAAGGCGCTGGAGAGCGTCGAGCTCGACGAGATGCAGCCCCGCTCCGGCGTCGACGCCTACCTCTACGAGAACGTCACCGACGAAATGCTGAGCACGGCCGGTGGCACGTTGTACAAAGTGAAGAAATTAAAGTAGTTGCTTGAGCTTTAGATGGGGGCGCAGTCGTACCCCATCGTCGCACTTGGACGAGCGTGCGGTGTGCATCGGTTTGTCGGGTGCATAGTTAATGGTGGCGGGGTTTTAAGAATGTGCTGAGACGCCGCGATACCACCGCGCTAGCCGATCGAGTGGAACGCCCAGCTTGTAGCCGACGATGATGCATTGGTTCAGCACGGTGGTGCGCAGTATGCCCTTCTTGCGCCAACGACGCGCGGATGTGAGCACTGGCGGGGAATTGGCGACGCGGATGCGCCCGTGGCGCGCGACACGCAGAACTAGCTCGTAGTCGTCGAGAAAAGGCTGATTGGGGTAGCCCCCGACAGCGTCGAGTGTGGCGCGCCGCAGAAAAAGTCCCTGGTCCCCGTACGGCCGCTGCAGCACGCGCGACCGTATGTTTGCGCCCCACTGCACCACGCGCAGCGCCCAGTTCGCGTCGCGGATCCCCAGCGGGAACGCGCCTAGCGATGTGTGCGGCTGACCCAGCGTGTGAGCGATGAAGACGTCGTACGCCCTCGGCACGTGCGTGTCCGCGTGCAGGAACAGAAGCTGCCCCGTCGTCGTGCACGCCGCGCCGTGCCGTAACTGCGCGCCTCGGCCTCCGCCCACCGTGTGCACTGTGGCACGGTGTCGCCGAGCGATTCGCGCCGTTTCGTCCGAAGAGCCCCCGTCCACCACGATGATGTGCGGCGCACGGATGGCGCGCGCCCGGAGCAGGTGCAGGGTCGTCGCTAGCTCCGCCTCCTCATTCAGCGTGGGGATCACAACGGTGAGCTCCGACATCGTGGCGTTACAGGTGTATGAAGAAATTTGTTGTTATGCGTGGATGAATGCGTGTTGGGGGTTCATCTTGATGCATTTAAGTGGATGACCAGGACGGTAGAATACTTTTGTTAGCCGGTTACTCGATCTATGCCTACGAGTCTAAGTCGGTTCCAACGTTTACGGTTTGTTGGTGGTATTGACGTAGAGGGATCAGCGGCATGTTTCAACTAATAAAAGTGGCATGCTAAGAAAATTGGTTTCAAAACGTTCGTTAAGAAGGTGTCGGTTCCTGTTAAATTACAAGGTCCTCCGACCAATGGATGAAGACGAGTGACAGTTTGATGAGGGAAGACGAGTGTAGCTGCTTGGCAGAAAAAATTGGGCAACCGATGGTTTCTATTTCCAATAATCAGTTACTGGCTGTTACCCACGAATCTCCCCATCAACGGGAGAACGATTGGCGGTGAGGAATTGTGTGTAAGCTTGCATCGATACGAGCTTGGCTCTACCTATCGTGCTTGATTTGCAGAACACCGCTCCACGACCCACCGCGATGATGCTGTTCCGACGGGCGGTGAAAACGGGTGCGCGTGCGCTGCACGCACGCACGCTGTCGGTGTCTGCGAAGCACACGCAAATCGGCGGTTACAATGTGGTGGATCACGAGCTCGACGTGGTGATTGTCGGCGCGGGTGGCGCCGGGCTGCGCGCCACGATCGGTTGCGCCGAGAAGGGCCTGAAAACCGCGACCATCACCAAGCTGTTCCCCACGCGCTCGCACACCGTCGCCGCACAGGGGGGCATGAACGCCGCGCTGGGCAACATGGGCGAGGATGACTGGCGCTGGCACATGTACGACACCGTGAAGGGCGCCGATTTCCTCGGCGACCAAGACGCGATTCATTACATGTGCCGCGAAGCGCCGAAGGCCGTGTTGGAATTGGAGCATTATGGAGTGCCGTTTAGTCGTACGGAGGATGGAAGAATTTATCAACGTGCGTTTGGAGGGCAATCTTTGGATTTTGGCAAGGGTGGACAAGCGTATCGGTGTGCGGCGGCGGCCGACCGTACGGGACATGCGATTCTGCACACGCTGTATGGGCAGGCGCTGAAACATGATGCGAGGTTCTTTGTCGAGTATTTCGCTCTCGATTTAATCATGGATCCCAACGATGGCTCTTGCCGTGGAGTCACTGCGCTGTGCATGGAAGATGGAAGTATTCATCGGTTCAAGGCACACGCCACCATCATCGCGACTGGTGGGTATGGGAGATCCTACTTTTCGGCGACTTCGGCCCATACCTGCACCGGCGATGGAAACGCGATGGTGGCGCGTGCCGGAATCCCGCTGCAGGATCTGGAATTCGTGCAATTCCATCCCACGGGTATCTACGGTGCCGGATGTCTGATTACCGAGGGATGTCGTGGTGAGGGCGGCGTGCTGAGGAATAGTGAGGGCGAACGGTTCATGGAGAGGTATGCGCCATCGGCGAAGGACTTGGCGTCGCGTGACGTGGTGTCGCGTGCGATGACCATGGAGATTATGGATGGCAAGGGTGTGGGGCCGGAGAAGGACCACATTTATTTGCACCTCGACCACTTGCCGCCGGAGTTGTTGAAGGAACGGTTACCAGGCATCTCGGAGACAGCGAAGATCTTCGCGGGTGTCGATGTGACCAAGGAACCGATTCCGGTGTTGCCCACCGTGCACTACAACATGGGTGGCATTCCCACCAACTGGCGTGGCGAGGTGGTCACGGCGAAGGATGGGAATCCGAATTATGTGGTGCCCGGGCTGTTGGCGGCGGGCGAGGCGGCGTGTGCGAGTGTGCATGGGGCGAATAGGCTGGGCGCGAATTCGTTGCTTGATATCGTGGTGTTCGGAAGGGCGACCGCGGATCGGGTGTCGGAGATTGTGAAGCCGAACCAGAAACATCGCGAGTGGGCGAAAGATGCGGGCGAGGAGGGTATCGCGAATATGGACCGTGTACGATATGCGGATGGCGATACGCCGACCGCGGAGATTCGCCTCAACATGCAGAAGATTATGCAGAACCACGCGGCGGTGTTCCGAACGCAGGAAACGCTGGAGAAGGGCTGCGAACTGATGGACGATTGCTACGAGTCGTTCACCGACGTGCGCGTCACGGACCGAGACATGATTTGGAACACCGACATGATCGAGACTTTGGAATTGCAGAACTTGTTGCAGAACGCGATTGTGACCATGCACTCTGCCGAGGCGAGGAAGGAAAGCCGCGGCGCGCATGCGCGAGAGGACATGCAGGAGAGAAACGATGATGAGTGGATGAAGCATACGTTGGGATGGGTGGGCCCGCATACCGAGCGAAATAAGTACGATAGAGGTTTTGTGCATATTGACTATCGTCCGGTCATCACGGACACGCTCGACCCCAACGAGCAGACCACTTTTCCGCCGATTAAGCGTACTTACTAGCGAGGGTAGGGAGTTTTACTAAAAGTTTAATCACTTGCAACAAATTCACTAGTGCCGGCGCCGCTTCAAACGCGAACCCATTCGGCGTGGCGCAGCGCGTGGAGGTGGCGGCGTGGAGATGGGGCGTTCCCGAGTAGCTCGTGGTTTCGGTTGGGCGCGATGCACTACTTCGACTTCGTCCTCTTCATCGTCATCGGAAATTAGTGGGGGTGTCATCGGCCGTCTCTTAAGGCGTGAAGCTTTCTTTTTCGATGACGATTTCGGTGGCGGCGCGGGCGGAGCAGATTTCGGTTCAGTGAATAAGTCATCATTGTCGTCGTCGTTGTCGTCATCATCGTTTTCGTTTTTATCGTTGCTCGCATTATTTTCTTCTTCTTCCTGCTCATCCTCTTCGTCTTCATCTGAATCGAATATCACAATCTCATTCGATGGCTGCTGTTTGCGTTTTTCGGGTTTCTTCTTTTGCTGCAGTGCAGGTGGTTCGGGTGAAGTTTTACGCTTGTTACGTTGTTTCGATTTCGCATTCGTGAGGACAGGTGACGAGCGTTTCGGTTCGGGTGAATCATCATCGATTTGTATCGGTCGTCGACGAGATGGTCGATTGGGCGCAGGTGCTTCGTCGGATGACGATGAATCGATTATTATCGCTTCCTCACGCGGCGATTGATTGCGAGCTGGGGACGATTCGGGCGAGGACTCGATTTCTATTTGATTCCTCCGAGTCGGTGGATTGCGCACTGATGGGTTTGAAAATTTGTCATCTGGTTTCTCGGTTGGTTTCGCTTCTGGTGATTTATCGACGGATTTCGGTCTTTGAAGTGAAAACTTCCTGTGGGCTGGAGTTTGCCCAGATGGGTCGTTGTTTTGCTTAGTTTCTCGTGATGAGTCAGATTTCGGGCACTCCGTTTCGGACGAAGTCTGGTTGGGTTTCGCCCTGAGGCGCGACAGCTTGCTGCGTGAAGGTCCTGGTGATGATTCAGATGGCTTCGTAGCGCCCGGACTTGGTGCAGGGGCCTTTTCAGCTTTATCTGGTGTCACATTCGCACCCGGCTTCGCGTAGCGTTTAGTCCATTCACGTGCGGTACGCTCGAAAGTTGCGCGGTCGCGACGAAACAAATCCGAGATATCTGGCATCAACCCATCGTCGGGGTTGGGAGAGCTAAGTAATGCAAGCACTGTGGTCAGCAATGTGGCGATATTCAGGGCTGGTTTCCATGCGCCTTTCGGCGGCATATTCAGCGTGTCGAGACATATTCGCCCCTCACTATCGATATTCGGATGGTAGATTTTTGTTAAGAACCGAACCGCCGGTGGTTTCAATGGATATTCGGTTGGCACTGAAACGTCGAGCCGAAAAATACCACCTTCGTACGGAGTGCCTTCCGCCCCTGTCAGTTCTCCTTCCAGTCGGTCCATTCGAGATTCATCTGCTAGCCACGCAGCTACTCCCGGTGCAGCGCCGTTCCGTAACAACTCCAACTCGCGCTTCATGCGACGCATAAACATCGCCATTTTGGTTAAGCGCAGGAATGCGAGATAGGGTGGGCAAACGGACGTGGTAATTATTCATAGGAAGTGTGTGTGAGCGCAAGTAGGAATGGCCGAAAGTAATTATGCAGTTATAAAAATGGAGTATATTCATACCATAGGCCAAATAAATTATATTTCCTTAAATTTAAAATAGGCCTAACCCACAACGACTACCGTACTTCAACCTACTCCCATTGAAAGCCGCAGGTTTTAAACAAAGAGATTGCATTACGAGAGTGAAATTATTCCACAAAGTCTAGGACATGTGGGCCTTAGTCTACCGAACCCAGCCTTGATCTTCGAAGTCCTTTAATTTTGTCCTTGAAGAAGAGAGGAATTTCTTGTAATACTGAGAAAACTGTACGTTGTCCCGTGTTTTCATTAAGTTTTTCTGTGGTTTCAATTTGCCAAAGGATTGCGGAAGTCACATTTACAATTAGAAATTTACGGACATCACGAATCTGTAGAAATATTTTCTGTAACAAAACACAATGAGGTTAAATATTATTGAATATTTCGTTGCACTGGTTTGAATATTGGAGATGGAGGATGAGGAGGTAGATCAAGGGTGCTGCTTCGCACGAAGAAATAGAGCATCAAAAGAGAATAAGGGAAAGAATGGGTTCTGTTTTAAATTTTGCAGAGGAGAAAATACAGTGGTTGTCGATTTCCGTGAATTTTGTCTTTCAGAACTTTTTATACCTCTCTCGGCTGCTTTCATACTTGCACTAGCTCTCGATCGGACGGTCGAACAGTTTGTATCGTCTTGGTTGACTCCATTGATAGGAATTGCTTTTGGTGAACACCACGATGACTTAGTTTTCACTATTCGTGATTCTAAATTTACCTATGGAACGTTTATTGACTCCTTCTTAAATACTCGTAAGTGCAGTGCAATCATTCATTGCTTCTTCAAAGATCATGCCCTAACTTAATTTCATAGTTTTTATTATTACTGTGGTATTCTTTGGAATGATTCGACCCCTTCGTAAGTAAAACATTTTCTATTGGCATTCCTATCTAACCTAACTTTGATTAATTTTTATGTTTTAGAGATCGCAACGCGAAAGTATAAACCTACCTTACCCACAAGGAGGTGCCCATACTGTTTTCAAGATATTCCCAAAGTAGCAACAAGATGCCACTTCTGTACAAGCGAGGTAGAACCAGTCGAAGATTCGAAAGAAGATTAATTGGCACTGAAGAATCCCTGTATTCAATTCAGCGGACCTATTGTGTCCCCGATTCTTAATATATAGAAACTGCACTTTCAAGAAACTGGTTCTAAGTTAGAGTATAGCAGCCTTAGAATATGTTCGGTAAAGTATGTGTAATGCCGTTGTAGAAAAGAAGTTCAATTTCACGAAGATGCTGGATATATATCTTGGATTCATTAAATGCTGATTGGAGCGTATGATGACCTAGTGCATAGGGGATTTTGAAATATTTCAAACACAAAAACATTGAAGTCGAACAGCGAAAACATGTAGTGCGCACCAACTGATGACAGGTTGTGATTTATATGAAACAAAAATACTTTCCTAATTTATTTCAATCAATGCAGATTGTATCCATACTGAATGTCTATGATGGAAAGCTTTCAAAATCTCCGAAGTTTTAAAACTATGCCCGGACATTGTTTTTTATTGTTTCGTATTCAAGACTGTAGCATGACAAAATGATGTTCTAAGTTGAGTAGGTTAAAAATTATATTCCTCTTCAATTCATGAATTGAAAAACTTGATCGACTTACAATAACGTTCCACACGAATACCGTCGTCAATAATGTAGCGTACGAAAAAAATCGTAAATTAACGGGCTACTGTTTTACGGTCGCAATAATTCAAATTTTGGATAGACAAAGGAAATTTGATAAATTGTCAATTACAGTATAGAACAATTGAATCTTGTAATTTACAGTAACAACTTTTTTACGACTTAAAAACTAACCTTAACGATTTATATTTTTCAGCTTATATATTACTGTTCTCGAACTTTTTTATTATCTTCTGGTTGTTTATATATAAGCCTTTATAATCTAAATCAAAACAAATCTAATGAAGAATATTATTTGAGTCGTGCACGAAACTTTCACGGATAATTTGCAGAATGAAAGAGCAACTATTTTATGGATATAGAAAAATGAATTCAATTGATACATTTAACGAACAAAAAGCGAATTGAAGTAGATGTTATAGATAACTAATTTTTGTACAAGGATCTCCTTGTTTGAACCATCGAGTATTAATGAACCTGATTCATGCAACTTTTCACATTGCTTCAGGTTGAAAAGAAATAGAAAGAGGTTCCAATCTAAATTAATTAGTTATCCGGACTTATGCCGAGGATACCATACTGCTACAAGGAATGGAGTTATCAAATTCTTTATTGTATACCGTTCACCATAAGGCTTTCTTAAACTTTAGCTGAGGAACAGAAACAATGGGACTGATGTTTTTGTAGCTGAAATGAAAAACGAAGTGTATGGAACTGCAATGTTTGATTAATATCCAAAAGATTAGGTTGTGATTTAATTGAGTGATACATATCGTTGTTTGATTTCTACGATATGAGATGTTAGCTTTTGTAACAGTGAGAATTGCAAGAGGGTTATGGTGGTAACAACTCATACATATAAGCATTGAAACTGAATTTATTTCAATAGTAAATTGAACTGAAACGTACCAAAGGTTACAGAAATTTCCTATTGGAGAAAGGGTCTGTTGTGAACAATATTACGCAATCTTCTCGTTCAGGCAGCGATTCCCTTGCGTACATCTGAAGGCAGTATCAAACACGTCCAACCTATGCTAGTGTGAGTTGTATTATTTCAAGTAGGAAGACGTCATGATCAACAAATCTAGATCAAATGATAACCGCCACACTTAAGCGGGTGTTACACACGGCGTTTGGGTAATGGATTCCATTTTAGGTATTGTCACAAGCTCAATTTGAATACTTGTGCCTTCAGCTCTACTTACATTTGATGTCCTCAGTTAGTACTATTATCAAGGAGTGGAAAAATTATCAAATGCAATCCTCAAAATCACGTGAAACAAATGTGCATTACCTTTAATCGTGCGGTGGAAAAAAGCGATTTGTATCCAACTCAATTCCACTACGGTTTGGTTACTTCCACCGCATCACGCACAGGGCTCTCCATTTTTTGTTCATAAGAAGTATATCATTCGTTAATTACTATCAGAGAAAAACCTGAAAAACGAGTCAATCAGTGATACAAAACTCATTGGATGTTGCGGAAAGTAAAAGGATCGCACTACATCTCGAAACGTCCTCCCAGTGGCCACCGCATTCGGCAGCCTAACCTGAATCCATTCATTTCAGATTCCACTGCAAAATAAATGTGTCCGTGTTGTGACAAAGAGCGCAGTGTACAGCGCATCAGATTGGAGATATGCAAATCTCAGCGACATTCTGTGTAATATTACCTAAGAACGCGCTTCAAATTTAACTGCATTTCGTTACTAGCACTCACTCGTCCCCCTAAAATGTCTGTGGAATGTAAATAAGCTGCAAGAGATGACCTATTGAAGCATTGAGCCACATCCCGAAAATATCTGCTGAACGAGAGAAGAATCCATAGTTAGCGAGGAACCCATGGATTCCACGGATTCCACTAGCAACGACATAGTTGTAATAGGTCCAAGCTGGCGTGTCTTGTAACTTGTGAGATTGCCTCTCACTATTTATCATGAGCCCACGCTACTTCAGGTGCGCATCCCCGCAACAAATCCGATGATAGCCAAATGACACCGATTAACTGCAAACTGCTGGAGACCGTGTTGAAGCGATATGAACAACATATACCCCTATCCACCCTACAGGCACTGTTCGCACTCCTGTGTGTGGTGTCCGTGGCGAACGCGCTGTTCGTGTTTTTCGCCTTCGGCATTTTTTCTTGCGAAACCTCGTCCACTCTGTGTGCACTGCTTTCATTTGTTTTCTCCTGCACACTGTTCGCTGGATTTTTCGTGCTGTACGCTTCCCTGGAGCGCTTCTCCCTGCACTCGTTCGCGCGCAACGAAACGCAGCTGAAAGAGGTTGCGGCGAAATGCGGAATCACGCTTGCCGTGCGGGAAGACTATCGATTCAGCTTCATGCAACGAACGTGGTTCGGGCAAGTATCCATCCTAACCACGTGCTTCGCGTTGGTAATCAACTTGTACAAGTTCCCCATCGGCTTCCTGTCCGCCCGAGCGAGAAGGCACCCGCTGAAGAAGTTTCGTGTCAACGAAGAGGCGTCGATTGAGGCGTTGCAAAACGAGGTGTGCGCAATATGTCTGGACGAGATGGACAATGGCGTGTTGGATACTTTGAATTGTGGCCACTCGTATCACGATGTTTGCATTACGCGATGGTCGCGGATGTCCGACTCTCCTTCTTGCCCGATGTGCAAGACTGCGATATACGGTGGCCGTGGTTCTGATGGCAGAACATTAAGTTTGTGCTTTAACGTCTAACGTAAACTCACCAGGAATTCTCTTGTATCCGCCAACGCCAACTCGACACACACCACTGGAGCGCGAATATCGTACGAATTTCTCAGAAACGAAGAAATTTCGGTGCTCTCAGGTAGCGCAGTAGAAAGTAGGCCGCCACTCTGAGCACAATTGTCATCACCATTAGAATAGTCACGTTTTCAGTGTAGGTGAGGGTATTCAGTCCAGCCTCCGTTCTCACCATCGTGGCAATTTGGTCAGCAGCATCGAGAGGAAACTCCACAGCCATCATTGCGTTGTAGGTGTAGTACATGCAACTGGTCCACTTGAATATCGCCAACCAAGGTGGCATCTCATGAATGTCGATGAAGTACCCGCCAAACAAAAGAAACAAAACGATGAGCACTGTCACCAGACTGGACGAACTTTGGGCATCTCCAGTGAGCACGCTGACGCAGAACGACAGTGATTCCGCGAAAAACGTCATCATGAGCACTGCCAACGTAAACTGGAGAAATGGTGCGATGCCGGTTCGTAGGCCAACCATGAAGTAAACGATGGCACAAAATAAAAATACAAATATGACGCTTTTCACGAAATCCATCAACGACTTGGCCAACAGATAGCTGCTCGTTCCGTACATGTTTGCTGCACGCTCCCGCGTGATGACTGTCCGTTCTAAAGGGAACGAAAATAGCACCTGGTACGCGGCGCCACTCTGATTGATGGTGATGAAAAAGAGAATTCCTGGGATCGATTTTCGTGCCGCCAGTTCTCGGTCATGTCCTTTCCTAAACCAGATACCACCGAGAAAGATGCCGAACATAACAACCTGAAAAAGGCGCATCAAGTTCGGCACCTTTGAACGTACAAGCAGTTTCAGTCCTCGTTGAATCAGTAGGAAGAATTCGACAAACCAGTTGTTATCTAGCCTGGGTTTGATATGGAAGCGTTTCTTTCGGTCAGAATCTTGGCTAGAGGCAGGGGTGCAGCTGTGCTTTTCAGAGAATTGCCCGGTTAAGTAACGGAGTCTTGCTCTTGAAGATTTTTCCGCCTCAGGCGAACGGTAATCAACAGTAGTTAAATCAATCAGAAAATCAGCAGGATTATAATATACAGGGGCTGGAAATCCCAAGTTTGAGAAATAAGGTAAGCAGAGGTGTGCGGGGCCGTGATATACAACGCGTCCTTCGGAGAGCAACAGAATCGAGTCAATAAGAGAGAATATCGCACTTCGAGGCGAGTGTAGAGTACAAACCACCGTACGATTGTTTGTGGCGAGTTGGCGAAGTGTTTTCATAACACTCAGCGCGTTGAATGAATCTAATCCACTCGTGGGCTCGTCCAAGAAGATCATGCTTGGTTGCGTAACAATCTCCGTCGCAATTGATACCCGTTTTCTTTCCCCACCGCTGATACCGCGTACAAACTTCCCCCCTATTTGACTGTTGCGAACTTCATCAAGTCCTAGCTCGGTGATGACCTGATCTACGATTGCCTTCTTTTCTTGGCTTGGTATCTTCGATGGCAACCGTAACCTTGCGCTAAATGAAACTTGTTCTTCAACAGTGAGTTCGCCAAATATGGCATCGTCCTGATCTACATAAGCGTGCTGGTACCGAAACTCTTCAACGTTTCGAGGTGATTCATTCAGATGCACGTCTCCGTGGACGATTTGGTGTTTCCCATCGGCTCGCCCCGCCAGAATTTTCAACAAAGACGTTTTGCCAGAACCGGAAGCGCCTAAGATAGCTAGAAGTTGGCCGGATTGCGCAGAACCACAGACGTTCGATAGCACCTCTGTAGTTGATCTCTGGGGCTCCAGCACACAGCGACGTCTTCTCCGTTTTGGAATAGAGAGACAAACGTTATTCCACCTCAAGTTGACCGGTAGAACTGTGGATGCTGAAGACGATGAATCGGTCGCATCATCATCGGTGTAGACATCAGCGTCAACGTGTTCTTTACCGGGATCGGTAAAAAACGTAGACGGTCCTTGGCCGGAAGGCGCGGAAATCGTTGACTCGTTCATGAACTCGCGCAATTTCGCTCATGGCATGGTCGAAAATGTGAGGGAGCGTGCGGGTGAAGTAGAATTCGCGTGAACAAGTTTGCTCTGATGAAATCAAGCTGGGTACACGCTACCCTTCTACGGCTCTGCAGAATCACAACAACGCTCGTCTCTGTAAACGGACGCCATATGAAGCTGAAAAGAATCTATTTTGGTACGCACTTTCGAAATGCCTCAAACTCTGTACGAATTGGCCCTCATACGACGAGATGGCGCTCTCGCGGCTAACGCTGTCCGTAATGCGGTGTGGACCTGCCTAATCAAAAAGCGCATCACACAAAACTGTTTCACGTATCGAGCAATTGCTGACGGATGCCGTCACTTGTTAGCTTTCTATAGAGGGGCTTGCTTGCTCCAGAGTTTTAGGAACCGGGTTTTCTTCGTTCCTCCAAGAAACCCTGAATCCGTGTTTTTCCATCAGCCTATGATGGCCCAACCAACAGGGCAAGAGCCTGACATGTTCCTCAATTTTCAACGACATTCTAATTCTCTTTCCCAATATTTCGCCATTCATAGTTTATTTACTTGTTGGGACTGCAAGCTTGAGTGAGACAAAACATCCCTTATCACATCGAACAATTGAATCATACTTTCCCGCTGATATTTGATCATACATCGTCTTTATTCAATTTTTCATATTTCGAAAAAGCCAACATGGTTCCGCTTATCGTGAAATCGGCCTGTCGACGGGTTCTGCTTCAGTGACTTGAGCCGTAGATTCTACTAGAGCAGCGGGAAATGATTCTCTCACCTATTTCGTGTTCTTTGAATTCAGGGTGATTCCTGAAGCGGATACTTTGGATTGTGCCTGTTTTAGGAACAAGTTCAAAAACGGTTGGTGTCTGCTTTTTTATACTGCATGCACTTGTGTTTCATGGCGCAACGTCTCGACTGAGCACTAACACACTTATGTAGGTGGAGGGCGTGTGTGCACCACTGTCCCAGCCCGACCACCATCACATACACCCCCCGATCCATCGACCACTCCGCGCAAGTCGCCCGCGTACCCAGGTCGCCATGGCGAAAGGCTATGTTATCCGCGAGCTCGCGGAGCAACTCGTGATAGCGCTGGTGCTCATCGCGCTCGTGTTCGATTACGTTTTGCACAATTTTGAGAGCTGGGCGGTGCACAAGATCCCGCACGTGCAAACGATCATGCGGAACTTGTACCGCGAGGTGATGATCATGGGGCTGGTCTCGTTCGGGTTCATTTTGTACACGATCACCGGGGAGCGGGACAAGGACACGTTGCTGACGTTCGAGGTGGCGCACATCCTGCTGTTCCTAATGTCGGTGTTCAACATCATGGTGGTGATGTTTGCGGTAGGGCTGTCGCTGCTGCTGTCGAACCATTGGAAAAAGTTCGAGCGCATGAAAATCAACGAATTCAAGGACCACAAGAAGCGCTACCACGAGTTGAACAGGGATCGGCGGAAGCATGACAATAAACTTTGGCGTGCCGTCGGCTGGTGTTTCCTCACACCGTGGCGGTATTTCCAGTTCCGCTACGCCCACGAGGTCATCGTGTTCCACGACCTCCGCTGGCAATTCATCCATTTTCGGAACCTCGCCGATACGTTCAAATTCGCGTCGTTCTTGCGCCGTGTGAAATCATTGACTTTCATCGATCTCGTCGACAGCCACCCCGGGATTTGGATTACATTGCTAGCATTCGTTGGAGCGGATCTCGCGCGCGGGGCGATGATCAACAACAAAGTCGTTAGTTGGAACCCGGCCAACTTCGACAGTTTCGCACTCATCACCCTCTCCGGACTGTGTACTATTTTCGTCACCATCCTGAGCGGCAAGATTCGGAAGATTTACATGACTCTGACGGCAAATCCGAGCAATTACTATGAGAGGATACCACTGCCTGCAGAGGACGAGGAGACTCGTGCCCATGCTCCGAATGATATCACTTATGACCCTTCGTCGGAGATGAACGTCACCGATCTTCCGGCATTATCGTTCCCCGTTGTTCACCAACCCATCTACAGCACGATGTCGTATGCGCCGGAACGTCAAGTAATTCCTAGCGAAGTTCTGGCCCGACATTCTCTCGATTTGGAGAAGGCGAAAAAGGTCTCCGCACTTCTTGGCTCCGGCGGGCCCGCGAGGGAATGCGACGAAAATCCGACGGAAACGTCCGAAACTCGCGGAGGAAAATTCGATGTTTCATCGGAGAATCCTGCGGATGAATCCAACGAAATCGAGATTGACAGGGTGGTGCCGCTCGAACCGATGAATTCCAGAACACTCGCTGGCCGTGAAGTCGAGAACGATGGTCCTGCCGCAACACAGCAGCCCTCCGCCGAAGCTCGTGCCCATCCCCGACCGAGTCTGAATGGCAACGAGTACGTGAACGTTACGTTAGCGCAAACCGCGCAAGACTTGCAGGAAGCGAGAGAAGCGGAGCTGAAGTACAAGTTCCCGAAGTGTATTGTGTACTTCTTCCCCCGCTTGGGGCGTGTGCCCAGCAAAGCCGAGAGGTTGTTCTGGATTGGCAGCAAGACGATGTTCCTGCGCTTCCTCGAGGGCGCGTTGTTCTTCACGAACGTGAACCTGTCGGCGACCATCGCGAAGCTGATGTTTCACCTCAAGGGCCACCGGCCGGGCGTGGCGAAAGAGGCGCTGAAAGGCACCGCCGTGCACGCGGCGGCGGTGCCGAAGGTGGTGGTGAACGCCGAAGAGAGCAGCACGATCCTCTTCGTCACGCTGGGCATATCCATCTTCACCTCGCTGTACGTGCTGTTCCGCAGCGCGCGAATCATGCGCACGTACATCTTCGTCCTGACCAACGCCAACCTGATCGACGAGAACGTGGCCGTGCAGATGATCCACTCGGTCAAGTTCAAGAACATGCTTGACGGCGACCCGTCGGAGCAGAACGCCAAGGACGACTCCGACAGCGACGGCGACAACGAGGAAGAAAACGTCGCCAACCGCAGGGCGCTGTCCGAGTACATGCAGACCGTGAACTCGGGCAACCACAACCACGACGAAATCGAACAAGAGGAATACAACGTTAGGACGCTTTAACCTTTTGGGTTTCGAATGCAAGCCGAGGGCCTCGTCGAGGTCGGATTCTCAATAAAGATTCTGCCCTAGCATCCCTTCCGTCTGCACGCGTCGTATCTGAAGTTTGACGCCGTCAAAAGTTTGAACAATAGGTGGCAAAGCAGAGATATTTTTCGACGAGGAAGTAGAAAGTTGTATGATGGTTGGACACCCACCTGAAACTGACTGGCACAGAGAACAAACGAGGACGAGGCTTTGCTATCAACACAGAACGCGAACGTGCAGCGTAGAACAACATAGGCGTAGTAGCAATGTCATTTTACTCATCGCTGTTGGTGGGGGGTTGCGTAAGTTGAAACTAGTTAGGAGATGCGGAAAAATGATTTGAGGAATCGGAAAAGGTTCGTGACGGCGGATGTCGATAATGTTGTACAGGTCGCTTTCGCGCAAGGTCCGTGTGCACATGCGAGGGCATGTATCCTAAACTTGGGTAGTCAAAAATTTGTGAGTGTACGAGAGGGTCATTATTTAGACGTCGCGTCGCCGACAAGGTTCAATATCGCCGCAACCGGAAGATGGTCGCTCGGGCACTCATCCGCGGGGAACCCTCGTATCTTCGCCTCTTTACACTCCTTCACGGTAGGCAGGGAAAGTGTGGCGACCATCGCATCTGATTGCGTATATTCAGACCTTTCGTCGTCGTCGTCGTCGTCGTCCAAACGACGGTACATAATATGGTCGATAAGACCATGCCATTTGTCCGTCATCGTTGAAATCGCCTCTGTTTTCTCGTGCTCGACATGGTAGACGGAGGTCAATAACGGAACTGTCGTACACTCGGCAAGTCTCGCCTCCACGTACTCGATGGCGGCAGGGGACAAATTCTTGCAGTGCTCATGAACGCGGTTTAGCTTACCCGTGGTGAGCAGCTCGAAGACGGCCGAATCCGGGGTGGAATTGAAATCCCCGCCTACTACCACCGCCTGCACACCCCCGTGCTTCGCAGCCACCTCATTTACACGATGAAGGAGGTTGGTGGCTTGCAATATCTTGATATCCACACATTTCGGATTCCAGTAGATATGCACGCTAACAACCACCATCAGCTTGTCCTCTTGCTTGTCGCGCAGCACACAGACGGAAGCAATGCTCTCTCGCACGAGATAGTCGCCTTCGTACAACAGCGCCTGATTGTCGGCGAGGTCATTGAATTCGAGGTGATTCGTTTCTATCAACTCAAAGCGGTTGGTCTTGAATGCCACGACGGAACCATCTTCCTTGATAATATTTCTGCCGGTGCGCTGCTTGTACGCTAGTCCGTAACCAAGATTCCGCAATTCCCCATAGTAGTACTTCTCGTAACAGTCCACCTCTTGCAAGCACAAGATGTCGGGGTGGTGCGGCTCAGCGAACGTTCGGATGACGTCGATGACGGACCTCTGCCGCCTTTTCCGTTTCAAAAGATTGCGCGGTGTTACTGGGAACACGGTGTGGTCGCTGATATAACATTGGGCGAGCACCTACGAAGCAAATGTTAGTGGCTGTTTCGCGAAACAAGAGGTTGGTGATAAGTGTAAAGCTTACGTTCCAGGAGGCGACCGAAAAGTTGGCTTCGTCGCTCGCTCCGTTTGCAGACCACCGTCGTTGCAATCGCGACGTGGTCATGTCGACTTGCTGCGTACGCAACCAAGAATGAGATACAGTAGACGGCATGTTGTGGGATATTAGGGTCGTGCAAGGCCACGGGATTACAGTGTGGTCAAAGTCGGCCCGCTTGGGATCGGTGAAAATTGTGTGCCGGTCGGGCGCGTGTGGTGACAAGATGAAATGGTTTTTGGAATGGCTGTCGCAATCGAGTGGCGCCGATCAACGAACGCAACGTGACGAAAGCGTACCGGTCAGCACCAGTCTTCATTACCACGTAGGACACGTGTGGACAACCTGATCATTTGGTCCACGTGTAGATTACAGTTGTATAGACATGTTGGTGCTGGTCCATACTGTCATCGGGGATTGAGAAAGTTACTGAAAGTGACTATAATAGTACTCCTGAACCAATTGAGCACCTACTACTACCCTTGATAACCCCATTAGTTGCTATCACTCCCTTTTTAGTATTTCCCATCTATTACCCCTATATTGCCCTATTCCTACCTATTCCCAACCACTCGCGACGCCTTCGGAGTGAAATTTGGATAAAAATTTCACTCCTTCGGCATCGCTGGGGGTCGACCTGATTTAATACTCAGTACTAGTTTTGTAACGGATGCAAGTCACCCGATGACCATATGGACCAGCACCGACATGTTGGCTTGGCGTTCAACTGTGCGTACAAATGCTTCTGCTGTCAGCAAGGAAGGTGGAGTTACAGTAGATGCACGTCGCCTTAAGAAGGAAGTAAGAGGACTCAGCGTTTTGGATTGAGCAATCTCATGCGTTTTATGTCGTTTTTGAAAGAATCGTTCGACAACATGATAGAAGTGTTGCGAAATCGACGGTTGTCTCTTGTTCTTCTCTCATCATCTACATCACTACCACTGTGTGAAAAGCGTTTTCATGTGACATAGCGCAGGGGATTTCCAGTGAGGCAAAATTATTATAACAGGTGAGAAGCTGACCCAAGTAAAGGATGTACCGTACGAGAACCGTACAGCAAACCTATCACAGCGCCTTCTATTGGTAATCAGAAAAAGTTAATTCGGTGCTTGGTATGAGGCCCTTTGCCGGCCGTATTTGCATTTTTGCTGGAGCATTTCGGAGGAGCACAGCTAAACACTACCGTATGTCGTGATTCGTGTCTTATGCGCAGGTACACTGAAAGTTGGCCATTTCTTGAGAACATACTCATGATGTCATCCTTCATTGGCGAGGACTCATTGCATACTGTCACTGTAACTGTGAATTTATCAGTGATGACGTGCTTTTCTACTCATTTGATTCTGGAGCCACCGAAATTGCGCCACTATCTCTCTCGACATGCTGTCAATCCTTCGAATTCTGTTGAGGAAAGAAGCAATGTGTTGGATCTGATGAAAGGCATTTCTTGCTCCCCGATCTGTTTCTTATGCATGTGACACCCTGTGTGAAAGACGACGCCGAATGATTTCGAGTGACTTGACCGAACGAAATTTGTTACTCTCAGTGCATGGACCGATTGATTTGGCGATGTCAAGTCGTGTCTTTTCACATCTCGAGATAGAACCATCACCAAGACAAACAGCGTTATTGTTTCCTGGTGGTATTCTCAATGCCTGCCACTAGTGCAGATAAAGCTGCTCTGTTAACCGAAGAACCGTAGAACTACAAGACGAAGAAGTGAAGAACGAACGAACGAAAACGTGCGTGAAGCATGTGATGCGAATACGTAATACACGTATGCATAATGAGATCGAAATAGCGGAAAGATGAAGAAATGCGAGTACAGCGATTGCTTCGAGCTCACGCAACGTCAGTAGCAACGATGGCAGTACTCAGCACAACACGCAAGATCGCGGCACACACGCCCGTGCCAAGTGACCTGGAAATCGCGCAAAGCGTGACGCCGCACCCAATCGCAGCCATCGCGGACGCGGCTGGGATCAACACGGATGAGCTCGAGGCGTACGGCACGACGCGCGCGAAGGTGTCGCTGGCCGTGCGTGAGCGACTGTGCGATTCTGCCGATGGTGCGCTAGTCGTGGTCGCCGGTATCAACCCCACTTCGCTGGGCGAGGGCAAGAGCACGACCACCGTCGGGCTGTCGCAGGCGCTGGGCGCGCACCTCGACCGCCGTGTGTTCACCTGCGTGCGGCAGCCCAGCCAGGGGCCCACCTTCGGCATCAAGGGCGGCGCGGCGGGCGGCGGCTACTCGCAGATCATCCCCATGGAGCACTTCAACCTGCACCTCACAGGCGACATCCACGCCATCACCGCGGCCAACAACCTGCTCGCCGCGGCCATCGACGCGCGTATGTTCCACGAGTCCACGCAAAGCGATGCAGCCCTGTTCCGAAGGCTGTGTCCCCCTGGGCGACCGTTTGGACGAAACATGTATGCGCGTCTGCGCAAACTTGGCATTGACACCGCAAAAAGCCCTGCGGACTTGTCACAGGACGAGATTGCGCGCTTCGTGCGCCTGGACATCGACCCCGACACCGTGCATTGGAATCGCGTGCTCGATGTGAATGACCGCTTTTTGCGCAGCGTCATGACCGGTCGGTCGCCCAGTGAGAAGGGTCGCACGCGTGACACCCGGTTTGACATCGCCGTGGCGAGTGAAATCATGGCGATTTTGGCGTTGGCGACGTCGCTGGCCGATCTACGTGCCAGATTGGGCAGCATTGTAATAGGCCGTGCGAGAAATACGAACACGCCGATAACTGCCGATGACTTGGGCGTGGCTGGCGCGTTGACCGTGCTGATGCGTGATACGATGGATCCCAATCTAATGCAGACGTTGGAAGGCACCCCGGTGTTCGTGCATGCAGGCCCGTTTGCGAACATCGCGTCCGGCAACTCGTCGGTGGTGGCCGACCAGTTGGCGCAGAAATTGGTGGGTGCCGATGGGTTCGTCATCACGGAGGCGGGATTCGGAAGTGAGATCGGCCTGGAGAAGTTTGTCAACTTGAAGTGCCGTGCCGGTGGGTTGAAGCCCAGCGTGGTGGTGTTGGTGGCCACTGTGCGCGCGTTGAAGATGCATGGCGGGGCGCCCAGCGTCACGCCCGGGACCCCGTTGCCCGCCGTCTACAAGCAGGAAAATGTGAAACTGGTGGCAGCGGGTTGTTGTAACCTTGCGCGGCACGTGAAACACGCGGCGAGTTATGGCGTTCCGGTGGTGGTATGTGTGAATAAGTTTCATACTGATACCGACGCCGAGCTGCAGGTGGTCATCGATGAGGCGAAGAAGGCTGGCGCATTCGATGCTGTCGTGTCGGACCATTGGGCAAAAGGTGGCGCGGGTGCGGTGAAACTTGGGGAAGCGGTGGTGGCAGCGAGTAAGGCGAAGGCGGAGTTTCGACTTTTGTACGAGGATGGTGTGTCGTTGTGCGATAAGATTCGGAAGGTGGCGATTGATGTGTATGGTGCGAGTGAGGTAGAGTTCAGCGAAGCGGCGAGTACGGAATTGGACGCATTGTCGAAGGCGGGATTTGGGCATTTGCCCGTTTGTATCGCGAAGACGCAGTATAGTTTGAGCGCGGATGCAGCGCTAAAAGGGGCACCAGTTGGTTTCACACTGCCAGTGAGAGAGGTGCGCTTGAGTGCAGGTGCAGGTTTTGTAGTGATATTGTGTGGAACGATTCAAACGATGCCTGGATTGCCGACCAGACCCGCGTACTACGACGTGGACGTGGATGTAGAAAGTGGACGTATTATAGGTTTGATGTAACATTCAACTTTCAATGTGAATTGTTAATGGAATGCCTAGTCCAGCATGCCAGTAAGTGACAGCCGGGAAGACTCTCCTTGTCTTCTCGAAGCTTTATCTTGTCTATTCATATCAGCAGCTTGCGATACCGATTCCAAGCAAAATTCATAGAGACAATGATGTCTAGGATAGAGAGGTGCCGGTCAAGGAAAATAGAGATGTGGTATAGTATAGAGTTACGATTCAAGTTTACGTCTTAGCAATGCAAGTTGCTCACTGGGTACCGAGTCAAATAAACCTTGCCCTCTCGGAATCGAGGCGACTTCGTCCGCTTTATCACCGTAACAAACGTTGATGTTGTCGCCAAACGGCTTTATCCCCCTGCATTCAGCGCTACACAATTTTTTCGACGGTGTCGATAGAAGGATGGCGTCGCGTACATGTGGTGCAAGGTCGACGGCTGCTTCGGAGCTGGAAAAGTCTTCAACGGCTTCGAGTGAGCGAGTTTGTTCGTCGGTTAGACCGGAAACGTGTTGTGCACCACTTGCGGATAGCCATACTTCGAAGCTACCGGTACTTGTGCTGTTGTACTGTTTGAGACAGCGGTCGCATTCGAGTAAAAGTCCGCTTATGACGAGGCCACGCACTCGGAAATGACGACCCACAGGATGGACAATAACGGAGACGGAGGCGGCGCTTGCGTCTTGTACATCGTCTTCCAAGTCGAGCTGGGATAGTTGACAGGTCATTTTATACTGCGTTGACGGTTTTTGACGTATGTCAACTAGTAAGCTGCGTCTGGTGAGAATCAGGTCGCCCTCTTTCTTTTCCCGTACTTGGTTTGGCGTGTTTGCAGCGTTTCCCTTGCATACTGTTGCGGTTCTGAGGTTCGGCAAACGACGAGGTGTGGCGAGCGATGCCAGTTTTTTACGAAGGAAACATTGACTTTGTGTGTGCGTCAGCGACGGAAACACTCCAAAGTGAGAACAGAACGCAGTGGTGGTATCAATAGTCATCGTCTGGAAGAGCTGTGTTGGGTTGGGATAGTGGTGATCCTGAGCTCACGTACGCGTATAACACACTGTATACACGTTCGGCTGCAATACAGTACGCCATATGTATGTTCTTCGAATTGCGCAGTAAATACGACTATAGTAAAATGGTCACAGACAAAACATTAACAGATTCTTTTCAGTTTATACTTCGTGTCCTTGTTCATTCGCCTCGTAGGGTGGAAAGAATGAAAGTATCGAATCAGATGCTTCCCATGAGGCGTGAATGAGATAGAGCCTAGCGTACAGAGTCGGGTTAAAAGAATCAAACGGGACGACGGCTTACCGATTCCTAAAACCTTTTTAACTCTTCAGAGTCTTGGTAGAAAAAAATTTAGAACTGTAAAGACTGCTATGGGACGAATACAATGAATGCACTAATAGCTAAAGAATTGACGAAGTGGTCGTAGCGATTGGGATTGGTGAAAATATGACCTGCTCGGTCACAAGAAGTACGATTATCCCGATCAGAAGAGAAGCTGTTTTGTGAAACGAATTAAAAAACAAAATTACGTCGCTATTCACATTACTTGTGTTAGAGAAGATCTCCAGTTCTAGGCTCCCCCAGCAGTATTCTCATTCAAAAAATACCATTAAAATTTATGCATGGATGAATCAAACAGCCTCTTGATAGGAAGTTGACTTCGGAGTGAACTATCCTTTTACTTGAACTAATTATCACTGTTTTGTCACTTGTCATAACAGAACGTGAGATGTATTCAGCTAAATATTCCATACATTTCATTGCGGACACGTAACAAAGCCGAAGCGGTTGGAACCACGGTCATAGTTCGATTCTTCAAGAGAATTCCGTTCTAACATAAATTAATATTTCCATTGGTTACAACCAACCTAACTCCTTGAATGTCATACAATTGTTGTATTCATAAAACTATTCATGGCGAATAATTAGTGTTTGGGCATCATACTGGCATTGAAATAAATGATGTCCACATCGCCCCTAAATGAAATTCAGGAACGCACTCGTTCTGTGCAAGTGAACAGCAAGGGTTTAACAAATATGTACTGAGTCTCATAAGTCACATACGATTACAAACATTTTGGGCAAGGAGTTTGTGCATTTTAGATAACAATACGAAAATGGCAGTCATTGTAAACACTTGCGAATTTGTCCTATGACTTCACATCTTTTGAGGATTCTGTCATTGCACTTGAGACTGTCTTTGCTTAATGCACTCTTTCAAATAAGAAATAATTAGGCTCGATTGGCTTTTTGGCCTATGAGCTTGATTTCTCTGTTTATTCGATTTTCCCAGTAAAGTTTGAGTTGCAGCTAGAACACTTCGCTGAATAGCGCGTTGATTGTGTACAATTTGCCAATAAGGTTTCAGCAGTGTGCAGTAGTATTAGTGCCCTGTAGTAGAACTTCATCAATCGTTTTTGATTGACTGCGGCCGAGTTCATATAATTTTGAGAAAATTGAAGTGTTGCGCATCTGCGAGCAGCTGCTTAGTGGTAATTATTTCTCCATTCCAATGCGAAGTTTCCTTCTCGTCATCATCATTTGTGTTTTGTGATGCATTTACTTCTGGAGATTTACGAGTTTGCCTGTACTTTGATATCAGAGTCTCTTTACTGCTTTAGGAATGATTTTTGAAATATTGCGGTAGTGTTATCCACCATCGAGTGCTCAGAATGTGTTTTCTATACCGTCTGTCTTCCAATTAAGTAGTAATGGCTGAACTTGCGAATGATTTTGAAGTTCGAGCAATAATGAATCTCTTGGGTTCGTATTGTTATCGGCGGCTTTTGTGATCTACTTCATGCGGAACGAATTCGAATAATAAGGCGACGGAACTACAGTTGGCATCGAACAAGGCGATTAGTGCGTAACGCGCTTTGGCGAAGCCTACTTCTATATCATCTCTCTATTACCATCACGGCTAGCCACCTGAAAGAAACTGGAATGCAGTAAATGTGAATGTTTGTACAATTCCATGAAGTGATGACTCATCTGGACTATTGAACCGTATTTTATATAAGCCAGGTTCAATTGACAGCACCACTCACTGCTTCTGGGATTTGATTTGAGAATCTTTAACTATTATATTACAATTTTACAGATATATGGTGCATATCATGGTTCATTAAGCCAGTTACCAATACGATCGGTTTGAAAAAAGAAAAAGGATGTCCGCCTCTGCAACCATATATGGATGTATCCGGTACAGTCAATCGATGACGATGGTCGTCATGAAGCATTAATTGAAGAATTTTCTACAGCGCAACTATGGATAATGTGTTGCCAGTGGTGGGTTCAGCTCTCGAACTGAGAGCAGTACATTATCAAAGCATTTCGTTCGATGTTTTGGGCATACGCCGTTCTGTGATAGCAATTCTCGTAATTGCATGCTCAACGCCTTAGGAAACTCATTTTTCTCTATTTTTAGTGAAGGATAGAACTGAAACGCTCTACCGAAGGCACCTTGAATAATTGCATTATCTTCTTATGGAAGCAGGCGATGAAGAATAGAAAAACTTCAGGTATCGGGCCTATTGAGTGTACTCCATGTTGGGCCGATTCTCCAGGATGTTTGAGGTGAATTAAACCTTCAAATTTTCTAATTCCATCCCAAGGCCTCAAAGAGATTCGACAGTACGGTTTAACTGGCCATTCTAGAAAGGTCACCCTCGCAAGTTTCTCATCATCCGCCCTTTCGAAGCTGGAATCGTTGATCACTTGGAGTTTATAGATTCTAGATGATGGTCGTCGCTTATTTATGATCCGTAACATCATTTTTCCATAATCATATCTTCTTTTGCTTTGTTTAACTGCGTGAACCGGACGTATTGAAGTTGAAGGTTATCGAATTATGTGAGATTTTCGTTATAATCGTTCTAGGGAAGACCCTATCGTCCTTAAGCGCGAGCTATTGGATCTACCGAGTGTATCTAAGTAGGGATTTCAAGTTGAAGGAAAGTGTAATTAAGACGAGATTCGTGCCATGAAATAGTTGTACAGGGGCTCTTGAAAAAACTTTACAGAATCATTCTAGTGCTGCCTTTGTGCAGTAAGATCGCAATGACAAAATACCAGACCAGAAGTAGAGGAAACAAATCTAATTTTTAGTAGTGTATTGAAATTGGAAGATTACATCATAGTCCGGATAAAATGGCAAATAAACCAAATAAGTACAAAAAAGTGCAAAATAGTGATACAAATGCTTAATGCAGGTTAAATAACTTCCCATTCGACAACCGAACAATAAGCGTATTAAGTACTTAAGAAAAATTTTCCATTTATACTATGAAATATCATTGGAGTTGTTAGTGAGCTTGCAGTTCTGTCAAAAGTCAGAAATCGGTAAAAAGATTCCCAGTACGTTCGGCAGCGAAAATTGTGTCCAAGTCAAAAAGATTCAGAAAATCAAATAAAATTGTTACAGTTGACATACGGGCAGTAACAAGTTTGCTGAACTATACGTTTTAGGAACCAAGAAAACTTCACTATTTCCCACGTTCTATGAGTCAATGCCGTACCAAGAAGGGCAACGTTAGAAAGAGCAATGTCTAGTTGATTCTTCAAAGTTTTTTGAGACACCTTATAGATATCCGAATAAACTTCCGGTGAACTTTGTCGTCGGACGTCTATCTCAGATATCATATCCCAGTTCATATAATGCTTTTTGCATCCCTTGACGTTGCAGAATAGTACCTGCGCATTCTACAACTCTCGATTGTATCGATAACTTCTATTATAATTACATATCCGTTGGGTCAAAGTACGTAAAGAACCCTGGTCTGCATGATTACTTCGTATCATGGCCGACTCGAATCCCCACAGTGATTGTGTCGACAAGACTCCTGATGAACCGTCGGACAGCATAGCACATCCTCTGGCAACTCCATCTGGGGTAAGTTCTCTCGGTTGTGTGGGAGCTCAAAGGGACACGAGTCAGAGTACGAACTCAATCTATATTGGGCAACAATGCAGGGATAAAATTTTGTTTTAATCTTGATACAGCATCCGTACACTGCTTGAGCAATAGCCGGTGATACCCTCCATCTAGGTTGACGTCGATGTAGTGCAGCCCGCGAGGGAATAAGCAAAACACACACTAAACCCAGTAGAGAGGCCGCCCTAAAGGGGAGATGATCATCGGAAAGGGGGTGTAGCGAATGTAAAACCACACCAAGCAACTCGAACACCGCCCTAGAATGGGATGTCAGCCCAAGAGGGGAGGTAGAGGTAGAATAGGTCGGCAACGCCGCCGAACGGCCACCCTTGGGGGTTTCTGCACACCTGTACGCCAAGGATCCCGCAAACCCGACGTGAGAAGTCACTAAAATGGGCCGCAAACGGTTGTAGAAGACAAATTTATCCGTTGGGGCTGCAGTTTGGACCGAAAACTCCTTGGTTTTACTTCTGGAGTGCCCGGAATACTCGTAGTAGTCCACACTAAAATAATACTACCTAAAAATGGGATACCGAAAAATAATACAGTACTAGAATAAAAACTAAAAAAGTAGGTACTAAAACTGGATCTCCCCAGTGAGGTGGCAGTAGTCCCTGACCAGGGAAAAATCCCAACATATGCTCCTGTAATGCTGAGTGCCTCCTCCCGTGTCTCAGTTGACCAACGCTGCCCACCAGTGGGATAAGAGGGGTCCGTGGCACCACAGTCGACCTACAAGATTTAAATTCTCTTGTAAACTCCACCAAGAGTATTCAGGATTCTTTCTGCGTCACCAAATTAAGTTTATAGTCGTCGATATCCTCAGAATGATGATTTATTGCCCTGAAGTGTCGAGATTCGTCCATGAAGAAGCTCTGACAGGTTCTATAGCCTTTGCCGCTCTAAAAACTCTCGCAATACTATCATGAATTTCTTCGAAGATTGGACGAATCCTATTTATCCTACGCCCAAGTCGACGGAACATATTATCAAGATGGCCGCTTTTAAGCTAACGCCTTGAAGGTCACCAAAATTTTGATCATCTAATAAACCTTGCTCTAATGGCAGTTCTAGTCCTTATATCCCGTCGTACAGCGAATATATTCCGCTTGCTTTTATATTTGTATATATCGTCCTTTGATATTTGCATGCCACGTTGCTTGGTGAGAGATGCGCTAGCAAGAACGCTGTGCTAGTAGCCACGCTATCCTTTCTTCAAGTAGCGCTAGCTCTAAGCAGATTTCATTCCTCATTTTCATATAACCGCGTATATCGAATTGCTCTCGAGAGTGGGGGGTGTATCGGTGCATCGTCTATACTTGATCCCTTTTAGATTTTTGCTCTGTTACTGATCTGAGCCATTCGTTGACATAATGTACACATCGTTGAAAATAGACTATATAGGATGACATATCATTCTGACACCCGATAAATTCTTCTCGAAGCCGCTTCGTTCACTTCTATTGCACAATTTCTTTCATCCGAAGCTCCTCGACTTAATGCTTTTTCCGATTCGCCAGTGGAAATATTTCTGAAAAGAAACCGGTAGTATTGCGAGCACTTCTTTTTCGCCGCAGATATTAAGCAGCGATAGCCAGGAGAAGCATCAGCCTCTGTACATTCATTATTAAGTGGTAAGTAGCGTTGCAAATTTACATAAGCTACTCTATAATATTTAGAACGAAAACTCGATCGTCTAACAGTACTTATACACATGTTACATGTAGAGATCCAGTCCTTAGAAATTTTGTGAAATCGACAAATGAGGGATCTTTTTTGATCCGCGCACGTTCCGTAAGCACAAAGTAACTCTAAATGGATTCAGAATTTCGACTTGCATAGATTCCAAATCAATTTGAATATGGAACGTTTTTTAAGGTGCCTCGCACCATTATAATTTGGTTCAGCAAGTGCTGTCCGGATCTGTAAAAATATTATCTGCCTTCAGGCTCTTCATCCAAATCTTATTCATTTACCAGCCGTAAATTTTTAAATCCGTTCTTACTTTGAAGAAAAATTCGAACTTAATTTAAATGTAACACAATGATGCCTTTTTCTCAGGTTCCGTTCTTCCTTCACACTAAATTAAGTTTCTAACTTATTATAGGCATAGCTGCAACGTGGTCCTAATATGAATCAGGAGATTCCAGGAAGCGGTATTAACATGAGGACCCTCGCAATGTCTACCGCTCGTGCATTACAAATCGGAGGGGAGCTGGTACGTTTATGTGCACGAGCGGTAGACATTATGGAGGTCAGAAATTGTCTTAGGATCTTTGATTCCTTACGTGACAGTTATTCAAAAACTGATTGTTTCTCCATTTCTACATTCCCCGTATTCACTATTGCCCGTGTTCCACCGTATATTTACCAAATAAAACGGTACATGAATTCAGTAATATTGCCAGTAGAAGCGTAGCTGGCTAGCTTGCAAACACCTTTGGATTGTTCTACTTTTATAGTGGATACATTTGTGTGATCATTCGAACGAAATAGTTAAATATTAAAATTTTAGAAGGAGTGGTACATGTTAATGCAGCACCCCTTTATGTTACTCACTCAGAAAGATAGCAAATTATGGTCAGGGTTTCCAGAACCCAGAAGGTTGACAATGTGTTTTTTTTCACACAGACCCTCTTGCTCTGCCATGATATGCCAGGGCAGGAGGGTGTGACTCCATGAAATGTGATTGTAAAATGACAAGTTTAACTCGTAGCAGGTACAGGTAGGGGGAAATAAAAGTGTCAACTTCCTAATCTGTGATACAATTGGTCTTGACATAATCGATTGAAAATGTACTGAAAATTAGAGTTTTTGACAGAGATGCTCACGTGGAACCGCTCAAGAAAACGAGGTTCGTCGACCTGAATACAAATTTTCTCCTCTTCTATAAGCTTTTGTCCGCTAGAGAAGAGTCTCTTTGTACAGTAGCCTCAAAATGTTTTTTCGGGGATCGTGAACTTGGACAACAGGCATTTGACTGACGATCTTTCTTCATGACATTCACCGAGTGGGAAAACAGCTGATTTACCTATACAAAAATGTTCGATGTTTTAGTTCTAAAAGATCTGAGTCAAACTAGAATTCTACGCCAGCGATAAGGACATGAATTTTACAAATGCGGAACTGTACGGGTCTAATCGATTAGTGTATATCATCCCTGAGTGCCAGAAAATTTTTCAGATGGCCATGAAGCCCATTTTCGTGAGCGGTTCCATGTGAGCATTTCTGGCAAAAACCCTAATTATCAGTAAATTTTCAATCGATTCTGTCAAGACCAATTGTATCACAGATTAGGAAGTTGACACTTTTATTTCCCCCTACCTGTACAGTTTTGGATAAAAAATGTTTGCTGTACCAGTTTTCTTGTAGGTAAAACATTACAAAGCGAGAGCGAGAATGAAAGAAAGAAAAGTGCCGAGAATGAAGACTAAAGCGGGAAATGCGAACAAACGCCGCCATCCCCTCCTACTGAAAAGAAAAGTCCAACTCGAACAAATCCGTCGCCTCCCTCTGCTTGATAATATATGGGGCACAATCACCGAGCCCTCGTTCCGTCGCATTTCACGAGGAATTTCAAGAATGAAGGTTCGTCGATGTTTTCTCTTGACTCGTATAGTCCGTGGCAAGCTTTGTTCTTCATGAAAACGATAATCATTAAGTTAGTGATTTCTTTATCCGTGTGGTGCTCTGGCGATATTGGTATTTCAATCACTCGAAGAACCAAATTCATATGCGAACGAAAAACAACTCGCACACGAATTCCCTGTCTCGAAACATTGCTTTCATACTGTGAAGAAGGCGTCGGATCCCGACGATCGAACATATAATGCCTTGCTAGTATACTAAAGTTCCGGGTAGGGGTGATCGATTGCTATTAAGTTGTGGGGTTATAAGGGTGGAACAGCTTAAAAGATAGTTTGTCCGGCCCGTTTGATTGTCACTTCGTGAATGAGCCTACTTACATATATTATTACTTGTCTCGGCCACTAAAACACTTTCTCGTTTCACTTTTCCCAGCATTCAAGGTTGTGCGAAACGAACGATTTGATAGATTCATCGACCATTTTTTAACGTTCTTGCAGATTCGAGCAGTCAGAAGTACTACCGTAGTAGATTGACTAGCCATTTATAGTATTATACTGACTATTGTGTTCCTATTCTTCACAAAAAAATTTGTGGCTTACGTGCGAATCCGTTGCAATGTTAATTGGCATTTACAGGCAAGATCTAGCAGATTATCGCATTGATTTCGTTTTTCTTTGCGGTATCGTAGTTACATTAGTCACGAGAATACAGCTGCACTAAATATTTATCATTCAGACAAAATCCAGTACAATACAGTTAATCACCATCTTCCAGCGCATAACAGTGTGCGAGTGATGACATCCGACCAACGTTCGGTAATTCGGTATTACGCATAATCGCTGTGATTGCATCAACCACTGAGCTTCATAGCCGTTAGCACCCTACTTATTGACTAACGACAATGAACATTACCTCATCTGAGCCGTCCACTTCCCACAAGCCAAAACACATTCGCAGATCCAAAAAATCAAGCGCAAAGGATGGAAAATCTCAGACATGCTGGAGCGACAGAGCACAACGCTGAAAATGCGAACCAAAATCGCGACTCGAGTAGCGATTTCACCTCAACTTCCTCTCCCTCACCCTTCTCAACGCGCCCACCAACACGGGAATCGATAAGAATCGCAGTTCTCACCGAGAAGCTGAACGCTGATCGAAAAAACTCTCGTGGCTTATCCATCGCCATCGGATTGCTCGGCGCCGTGGCGACATTTTCTTTAACACTATCTGTAGTAGCTCTTCGTCGATCTAAATAAACATAAAAATTTCTTTGTGACTAGTTCAACAACATTTCA
>JAAUYH010222323.1_pt1 | contig 95822 bp, 81 predicted proteins | sample 7278061 | NCBI WGS metagenome assembly JAAUYH01 (sample SAMN14350203, study PRJNA611818) | marine sediment metagenome | isolation source: surface marine sediment (0.6m) | place: French Polynesia: Moorea | collected 2018-08 | reverse complement strand
CACTCTTAGTACCACGATGGAAGTTCTCCTCCTCAAGTACGAGGACTGGGAAGCCCGAGCCTGTACCGCAAGCGGTCAGCGTCGGGTACGTCACTTAAGTGTCAAACCCCGATCGAAATTGCTTTATTTAATCTTCAGACTTTACGATATGATGAGTCTTATTAAGAATGTTTTAATCTATTCACCTTAAAAAAATAGAGGGCAAGACGTAGTGGTTAGAGTAGCAATTAATGGTTTTGGACGTATTGGTCGTAATTTTTTAAGATGCTGGCTGGGCAGAGAAAACAGCAAATTAGAAGTAGTAGGGATCAACGATACTTCCGATCCTAAAACAAATGCTCACTTATTGAGATACGACTCAATGCTGGGTATTTTAGATGCTGATATTCAAGCAGATACTAATTCTTTGATTGTCAACGGAAAAACAATTAAATGTGTATCCGATCGCAATCCTTTAAACTTACCCTGGAAAGAGTGGGATGTAGATTTAATTATTGAGTCTACTGGTGTATTTGTCACAGAAGAAGGTGCCTCCAAGCACCTACAAGCAGGAGCGAAAAAAGTACTAATTACTGCACCTGGTAAGGGAGGTAATGTGGGTACTTATGTAGTCGGGGTTAACGACAAAGATTACGAACACGGTAAAGAAAATATTGTGAGCAACGCTAGTTGTACAACTAACTGTCTCGCTCCCATTGTCAAAGTCATTCATGAGAAATTTGGCATTATCAAAGGTACGATGACTACTACTCACAGTTATACTGGCGACCAACGTATCCTTGATGCTAGCCACCGCGATCTCAGAAGAGCAAGAGCAGCAGCCATCAATATTGTACCTACTTCTACTGGTGCAGCTAAAGCAGTAGCTTTGGTATTACCAGAGTTAAAAGGAAAACTAAATGGTATTGCCATGCGTGTTCCTACTCCTAATGTTTCTGTAGTAGATTTGGTCGCTCAAGTAGAAAAGAACACTATTGCTGAAGAGGTAAATGACGCGCTTAGAGCTGCTTCTGAAGGAGAATTAAAAGGTATTCTCGACTATACTGAATTGCCTCTTGTCTCTTCCGATTTCCGTGGAACAGATTGTTCTTCTACCATCGACGGACAACTCACTTTAGTAATGGACGGTGACATGGTTAAAGTTGTTGCTTGGTACGACAATGAATGGGGTTATTCTCAAAGGGTTGTCGATCTAGCAGAAATTGTTGCTGAAAAATGGCAGTAATTAACGAGAGTTTGGAGTTTGATACTCTACCAAGTTAATTAGTTTTTAGCGGAAGAATTGCTTTTTTAATCATTTGTATATTGTATATCCCCCTAAATTTGCGAACAACTAGGGGGATTTTTGCTAACAAAATAGCTAATAGCTTTTATTGCTATTGCCAAGAAATAGTCAAACTGTCTGGTTTACCTAAATCCCCTTGCAAAACAATCCCACGTTCGTTAGCGTGAAGATGACGGATAATTTTATAAATTGTTTCAATCTTCTCTTTCGCTCGAGCTTTAGTAGCTAATTCCGACAAAGATAAAGGTTGTTTGGCTTCTTTTAAGACGCTGATGATATCTTTTTGGATTTGCAAAACAGAAGCTGCTGCTTTTTTTCCTGCTTCTACTCCAGGTTGATGATAAGCGTTGATATTGACTAGAGAAGCATAAATACTTACAGCTCTTTCGTAAAGAGCAATCAAAGCTCCCACAGTAGTTTCATTTACCTCAGGAATGGTGATAGTAATTGAATCTCGTTGTTTTTCGTATAGTGCTTGACGAGTTCCCAATAAAAAGCCAGTGAGGTAATCTCCTGAAGTTACTTCTGGTTCGATCTCTACATATTGTCCTTCTCGGTCTTGAAGTACTTCAATAAAAGTAAGAAAGAAGTTATTGACTCCTTCTCTTAGCTGCTGTACATAGGCGTGTTGGTCAGTCGAACCTTTATTTCCGTAGACAGCAATACCCTGATTGACGATGTTGCCAGCTAAGTCTTTTTCTTTACCTAAAGATTCCATAATGAGCTGCTGGAGATAGCGACTAAATAGCAGTAAGCTATCTTTATAGGGCAGAATTACCATATCGTTTTCCCCCTTACCGTTACCAGAAACATACCAACTAAAAGCTAGTAAAGCTGCGGGGTTATGCTTGAGATCGGGTTTTCTGGTCAAAGCATCCATAGTTTTTGCTCCATCGAGCATGGCTCGGATGTTAATTCCCTGTAGGGCTGCTGCCACTAAACCTACTGCCGATAATTCAGAAGTACGACCTCCTACCCAGTCCCACATGGGAAAATTCGCCAACCAGCCTTCCCGAAGAGCGATAGTCTCTAATTTGCTACCCTTGCCTGTGATAGCAACTGCATGAGCAGCAAAATCTAAATTGCAATCTTGATAGACTTTTTTAACTTCCAACATCCCATTGCGTGTCTCTGGGGTACCTCCCGATTTAGAGATCGTCAAGACTAGGGTAGTTTCTAGACGATCGCCAATCTGAGCAATAACTTTATCTATCCCTGCTGGGTCAGTATTATCTAAGAAGTGAATAGCTAAGGGGGCATCTAAAGGAGCTAAAGCTTGAGCGACAAATTGAGGGCCGAGGGCAGAACCACCAATCCCAATAGAAAGAATATCAGTAAATTTGCCTCCACTGGGAGGATGAATTTCTCCACTATGAACTTTTTTAGTAAAGTCAATAATACTTTGTTGCGTCTCGACAATATCTTGTTTTAGTTCTGGAGTGGGTGCTAAATCGGGGTTTCTCAGCCAATAGTGACCTACCATCCGATTTTCATCGGGGTTGGCGATCGCTCCTGCTTCTAATGCTTCTATATCTTTAAATGCTTTAGCGAATTTTGGTTTCATCTTAGCGACAAAAGCATCGTCAAAGCTCATTCGGCTGACATCTAAGTAAAAACCTAATTCTCGATCGTAGTAAAGCCAGTCTTGATAGCGTTGCCAAAGTTCAGAATTATTCATAATTTGAGTTTCTAGTCTAAGCATAAAATCTATCTGTAAGTCTAATTTAAGTTATCTCTTGTTATGATTAGCCTTTAGTTTTTTTGAGCTACTTCATAGGAGGATAAGATTTTGCACTCGTAGAAGAAGTAAATGCACTACTATATTTTTTTAGATTTTTTTTCCCAACTCAAAACAGTATTTTGTAACAGCATGGCCACTGTCATGGGTCCAATTCCGCCAGGTACGGGAGTAATATAACTTGCTACCTCTGCTACGGAGTCAAAAGCTACATCTCCTACTAAACGAGAGTTTCCTTGGCTATCTTCTCTCCGATTTATCCCTACATCTATCACTACTGCACCAGGTTTGACCATCTCTGCGGTAATTAATTCTGGTTTACCTACGGCTGCTACTAAAATATCTGCTTCGCGACAGACATCCCCTAAGTATCGAGTGCGAGAATGAGCCATGATGACCGTGGCATTCTTTTCTAACAGCATTAGTGCTAGGGGTTTGCCTACTAAAATACTTCGCCCTACTACTACTGCTTTTTTGCCTTCTATGGGGATATTATATTCTTTTAGTAGTTCCATTACCCCTGCGGGAGTACAGCTACGCAAACCTGCTTCTGAGCGGACTAGTTTACCTAAATTAACTGGATGGAGTCCATCGGCATCTTTCTCAGGCTCGATCTGGTGCAGCAAAGAAACTGCATCTAAATGGTTGGGTAAGGGAAGTTGAACTAAAATACCATCAACGCGCTCGTCTTGGTTTAATTCAGCTATTACTTCTTCTAACTCTGCTGCTGAAGTCTGGGCGGGAAAATGTTTACCAAAAGAAGCAATGCCTATTTTTTGGCAAGCTTTTTCTTTATTTCTGACATAGACAGCACTAGCAGGATTATCTCCTACCATTAATACCGCTAGTCCTGGAGGACGACCGATTTGCGGTTGTAGACTGCGAACCCTCGATTGCAATTGAGTGCGGATTTTCTGAGCAAGGGTTTTACCATCCAAAAGTTGGGCTGTTTGAAGAGACATAAAAAAGTAGGCTACTTTAAAAGTTAAGTTAGTTGAAACTAGTATTTATTTTTCCCTAAAGTGGCTAGGATATCTCAAGATGTTATCCCCCGATCGAAACTGTAAATTAGTTAGCTGGAAAATATTATCTTTGAGCATTATAATTCCTATGCTTATAGTGATAGGTGGTTGCCAAGAATTTATTGATGATACTTTAGTTACTTTAGGCAAAGAGGAATTAGCCATTACCTCTATCCGTAATATCTCCCAGAAAAAAAGTGGCAGAACCATCTATGTCAGGGGTAAAGTTATTCATCGATCGCCCTTTTTAGGGAGTGCTGCTTATCAACTACAAGATGAGACTGGTAGTCTTTGGGTCTTTACCTCTAAGTCTTTACCAACTCAGGGAGACGAAGTATTTATTAGAGGGAAAATTCAACACGAAAGTTTACCAATCGAAGAACGAGAACTAGGCGAATTTTATCTAATTGAGTTACAACAGTTAACAAATAATTCTCAAAACTAGCATTTGTATTTTCCTACTCATTATGCGCGATCGCCATCTATCTAAGATTACCGCTAAACCTGATGCTCCAGTTCAGGTAGCTATGGCAATTCTCTATCAAGACGAAAAGTTTTTAATGCAGCTAAGAGACGATATTCCAGGAATTCTCTATCCTGGATGTTGGGGTTTATTTGGCGGTCATCTAGAGTCTGGAGAAACTCCAGAAGCAGGACTAAAAAGAGAAGTAGAAGAAGAAATTAATTACACTTTAATTTCACCGATTAAACTAGGTTGCTATAACAATGAGAAAGTTATCCGCCATATTTATCATGCCCCACTCAAAGTACCACTGGAAGCTCTTACTCTTAATGAAGGATGGGACTTAAATTTAGTCAGCTTACCAGATATTCAGCGTGGTAGTTGTTATTCTCAAAAAGCAGGACAAGAAAGACCTTTAGGGGATATTCATCAATATATTTTGTTGAATTTTGTCGCCCAAAAAAACAATAACTCCCCAAAATAACTAAATTAATTTACTACTGTCTCGTTATTCTAATTTTATTGAATATAATTAATCTAGTTAATCAAATATTAAAATAATTACCAAGCCTAAATTAATAGGTTAGTATAAATACCTAAAAACTTCCTTATCGAAATTTTCATCTCCAATTAGTAGTCTAAAGTCTATTAGATATATTTAAATAAATAAAATACTTATTAGTCTTTAACAAAAGTGCCTTTTGTGGTAAAAGTAAATTTTAATTTCCCGATCTTCTGCTCATGAATCAACCTTCAATGCGTTCTCTTAACAAATCTCAAACTAGTCGAAGGTACTCAGTAGTGGGACGAGGCAACTTCCCCCGCCTGTCGTCAGTCACATCGCTTAAATTGATGTTGACTCTAGCTACTACTTCTTTCGTTGTTTCCTATGCAACCCCTTCAGTTAATGCAGCTTTAGAAGATAGTCCTAAAACTGTGGTGGATGAAGTTTGGCAAATTGTTAACAAAGAATTTGTCGATCGAAAATTTAATCAAGTTAATTGGCACAAAAAACGGCAAGAATTACTCAATCGAGATTATAGCGATCGCGCAGAAGCCTACCAAGCAATTCGTCAATCTCTCAAAGATCTAGGAGACCCCTACACTCGTTTTCTAGACCCCAATGAATTTGCCGATTTAACCAGTCAAACTTCTGGTGAGTTATCTGGTATTGGTATTGTTTTGGCGATCGATGAAAAAACTAGTAACTTGATTGTAGTTGAGCCGTTGGTTAACTCCCCTGCTGCTGAAGTAGGGATAAAAGCAGGAGATCGAATTTTACGTATCAACGATAAACCAACTTCTCTAATGAGTTTGGAACAAGCATCAGCAGAAATAAAGGGGGAAGTAGGAACAGAGGTTAGTTTGCAAGTTGCTCGTCAGGGAAAAGAAACATTTGATGTAACTATAACTAGAGCGCAAATTGAACTACCTTCGGTTGACTACAATGTACAAGAGGAAGACGGCATAAAAGTAGGCTATATCAAGTTAGACGAATTTAGCTCTCATGCTGCCGAACAGATGAAAAAAGCTATTGAAGACCTCAGCAAAGAACAAGTGTCTGGGTTTGTACTCGATCTCAGAAGTAACCCAGGAGGACTACTGTTCTCCAGTGTGGAAATCGCTCGTATGTGGCTAGAAAAAGGAGCTATTGTCAGTACCAAAGATCGTAAAGGAGGCGACCAAAAATTCTCTGCTAATGGTACTGCCCTAACAAAACTACCCTTAGCTGTTTTGGTCGATCGATATTCTGCTAGTGCTAGTGAAATTTTAGCGGGAGCTTTAAAAGAGAATAAACGAGCTACAGTAATCGGTACTCGTACTTATGGCAAGGGCACAGTTCAGTCGGTTCATTCTCTTTCTGATGGTTCTGGGTTAGCGGTAACTATTGCTCAATACTATCCTCCTAGTGGCATAGATATTAACCAGACGGGAATTACACCCGATATACAAGTTATTCTGACTAAAGAAGAACAAATGAACTTAAACATTAATCCATCTTTAGCAGGTACAAAAAACGACCCTCAATACAGTAAAGCGATCGCTATCCTTAAAGAAGGTCCTATTCAACAAGTGAAAAAACCTTCTCTACCTATTCGCTAATATGAGTGTCCGACGAATCTACATATATTCGTTATGTCTGGAAAGTAACAATTTGTTTTTTAAGAGTAAGTAGGAGCGTTCTAGAAAACGTCCCTACTTATAAATTTTTATTTTGAGGCAATATCGTATAAGCAAGTCATTGTATCTGGTTGTCTAAAGACCTCTAAGGGTTGACCTATATACTCGAGATCTTTTAAAAAACCTTCTTCCTGAAAAAGTTGGGTTCGAGAAAGTAAAAACCAAATTCTTTGTTTTCTTTTCAATTGCGATATCTCTTTAAGATATTGTTTTCGATTGGGATTATCTTTATCTGGTAGTTTTTCTGTTCCTAAAATATATTTTGCTGGCGACAAATTATATTTTGAAGCATAGTAAACAAACTGTCGTTGAGCTCGAGGGAAAACATAGATAATATCCTCAGGCTGTTGATTAGACTTGATATATTCTATTGCTGGACGAATATGGTCGAAATCGAACTGGCTAGGATGGATGAGAGCTTGACCAGAGAGAATTAGAGGAGGTGAGAGTAAAGAAATTGCCACTACACATCCGATTAGAAATAGATATCGATATCTAAATTGATTTAGCAAAAAAACCATTCCTTCCGCCACAATAATAATGGCAAAGGGAGCAAGAAATAAAATTAGACGTCCACGAAAAGGGTATTTATGCAAATATGCAGCGACAATCGTCACCAAAATTGGCGTATTTAAAAGTAGCAGATTAAATTTGTCTTGGCGATACAGAGCAATACAGCCAGCAATAAAAGCAATAATTGCGATTCCATCTGTGATACTCCAAAAACCTAATGGTTTGTGAAAAAAACGACCCAAAGAATCTAACAACCATATAATATCGAAGGGAGAATCTGGATACCTGCGATTCCAAGAAGATACTAAATTGTCATTAGTCATAGTTGGTACAATAGTAGCCACATAAAGTCCAACAAAACTTAATAACCAACTAGTATATATGGGCAATCGATTGAGTACTATTTTGGATAGTTTGGAAAAAGGACTGTGAAGAAGAAAAAAAAGTTCTAATCCAAATAGGATAAATATCGATGGATAGGAGAGCCAGATAGAAACCGAGCCGATAAGGCTCAAAAAGATAATATTTTTACTGGGGAGAGTGGGACGACTATGGGCTCTCAAAAGTAAAAAGAGAACCAAGGCTACCATTAAATCAGAAGCGTAAGGCTTGGCTTCTACTGAATAGTAAACCGTGTATTTCAGAGAAGCAAATAGAGCGATCGCCATGGGAGTAGCAAGACCTGAGGTAAAACGGACGGCTAACTTATAAAATAAACCTAAAGCAATAATCCCAGATACTAGAGGAAATAGTCTCAGAGCATATTCGTTATTACCTAATAGTTGCACAAAAAACTTTTCTAGCCATAAAAATAGGGGAGGAGCAGCCTGATTATAGTCTAAAGGCTTGAGTAATTCAGCGTAAGAACGATCGACTATATTGATTGCTAAACTTGCTTCATCAAACCAGAGAGAACGATTACTAAAGTATAATCTCAGTCGGACTAGAACCCCCACAATAAGCAATATCAGAGATAAATAAGTAAAACGTTTCCATCTGAGCATAATGAATGATAATGTAAGCGTCCAACTAACTTCATTCTTAACAAGGCAGGAGGCAGAGGACAGAGGGCTTCCCCCATGTCTTAATGCTGAGAATTAAAATTGTCTTCCCCAGTCAGGAAATACTGAATTGGTGTTCTAGCTTGTCGCTACAGTTTGCTTATTTTCCTCTTGCAGAGCAGCATAAAGGCGATTTAAGGCCTTAATATAAGCGCGAGCCGAAGCAACAATAATATCAGTATTGGCTGCACGACCAGAATAAACTTTATCGTTATGGCGCAGACGAATAGTTACTTCGCCAATGGCATCAATACCTGCGGTGACAGATTGAACAGAGAATTCGATTAATTCATTAGGTACGTTGACTACTCTATTAATCGCCTTATAAACTGCATCTACGGGTCCAGTGCCGATAGCTGCATCTGTTAATTCCTGTCCCTCGGGAGTGCGAACACTTACTGTCGCTGTAGGACGAGAGTTATCACCACAAGAGACTTGTACCAATTCCAAACGGAATAGTTCGGGAGGTTGACGAATTTCATCATTAACAATGGCCTCAATATCCCAATCGCTAATTTCTTTTTTCTTGTCAGCAACATCTTTAAAGCGCACAAAAGCTTTATTGAGATCTGCTTCGGACAACTCAAAACCCAATTCTCTTAAACGAGTGCGGAAAGCATTACGACCAGAATGTTTGCCCAAAATGATTTGATTATCGGTTAAGCCGATCGATTGGGCATCCATAATTTCATAGGTAAGCTTATTTTTAAGCACTCCATCTTGGTGAATTCCCGATTCGTGGGCAAAAGCATTGCTGCCCACAATTGCCTTATTGGGTTGTACTATCACCCCTGTCAGGTTAGAAACTAAACGAGAAGTTTTATAGATATGTTGTGTATCTATATTAGTTAGAGATTCGGTTGATTCTGCCGGTCTACCCAAGAAGGGGTTAAAATACTGACGACGGACATGAAGTGCCATGACTAACTCTTCTAATGCTGCATTACCAGCCCTTTCGCCAATACCATTAATAGTACACTCTAACTGTCTGGCACCGTTTTTGACAGCTTCCAAGAAGTTGGCTACTGCTAACCCGAGATCGTTATGACCGTGAACAGAAATAATTGCCCGATCTATATTGGGTACGTTTTCTTTGATACCTTTAATTAATGCTCCAAATTCACTGGGAGTAGTATAACCCACTGTATCGGGAATATTAATAGTAGTAGCCCCTGCTGCGATCGCTGCTTCTAATACTTGATACAAATATTCCGAATCAGTCCGCACCGCGTCCATTGGAGAAAATTCTACATCTTCCATAAATGATTTAGCATAAGCAACCATTTCTTGCGCGATCGCTAGGACTTCAGAACGAGATTTTTTTAATTGATATTTTAAATGAATATCTGAGGTAGAAATAAAAGTATGAATTCTGGCCTTAGCTGCTGGTTTGAGGGCTTCGGCTGCGCTTTTAATATCTGCTTCGATTGCTCTTGCCAAACTACAGATGATCGGTCCGTCTTCTGTCCCTACTGTTCGGGCAACTTTCTGCACCGCTTCAAAATCTCCAGGACTCGCATAGGCAAAACCTGCTTCGATTACATCAACTCCTAATCTTGCTAAAGAGCGAGCAATTTCTAGTTTTTCTTCTACATTTAGGGTTGCTCCTGGGGACTGTTCTCCATCCCTAAGAGTAGTGTCGAAGATAATGATGCGGTCTCGTGACGTGTCCATAAACCAATCTATGTTATTGTGCAGAAAATTACTGTTTATTGAAAATTATACGTTATTATAATTTTTATATTTGCCTAGAGCCAACTCGATTAAAAATCACTTTTTTCAATAGCATGGCGAATATCATTTAAGTCTATATATCTATCTGTAGCATTTCTTAATTCTCTAGCGATCATTCCTTCTGTAGATACTACGGTAATATGAGTATTTTTAGAACGCAATAATTCAATTGCCCTTTCAAAATCACCATCTCCACTAAATAAAATAACTCGATCGTATTGATCGACGGTATTAAACATATCGACTACAATTTCTATATCTAGATTGGCTTTTTGAGAATAACGACCAGAGTTATCATCGTAATATTCTTTAAGTATTTTTGTTCTTACTGTATAACCTAAACTTATCAATGCATCTCTAAATCCTCTTTGATCTTGAGCATCTTTTAATCCTGTATACCAAAAAGCGTTAACTAAACTAACAGTAGGGTCTTTAGTAAAAAATTCTAATACTCTTCTTGGATCGAAAAACCAGCCATTTTTTTGCTGTGCATAAAACATATTGTTGCCGTCTACAAAGATAGATAGACGGTCTCTAACACAATTATTAGGACAATCCATATAAAATATTACCTAGATATTTCTAATATATATAAATAGTAAGTAAATTTAATAGTATAAACAACTATTATAGCAGCTTATACTAACCATAATTCGGACAAGGGACTAGATAAAATTGACGATACCAATTCGTAAAAATAGACAAGGAAAAATTTAAGTTAGATATATTATTTATAGTTTAAGCGTAAAACACAAAAAAAAAGTAAGGTATAGATTTGTATCACCTTACTCTCTCGTTAATTAAATTAGTAAACTAATAGTAAAATTACTACTGAGCTTGAATTGTAGCGAGTTTATCTTGTACTTTTTCTACTACATTATCAGGTAAAGGAATATAGCCTAATTCTTCAGCATAAGCTTGTCCATCAGTCAGAGACCAGTTAACTACATTTTTAAAAGCATCAAGCTTATCGGGGTTATCATAATTTTCGTAAGCTAAAATCCAGGTATAAGAAACAATTGGATAAGAATCTGCTCCTTCTGGATCGGTAACAAAAGCTCTGAGGTTTTCTGGCAAGGTTACTGCGGATAAAGCATTAGAAGCCGATTCACTCGAAGGAGCAACATATTCTCCTGCTTGATTTTCCAAACTAGCTACGGGAATATTTTGCTGTTTGGCATAACCGTATTCAATATAGCCAATAGAACCTTCTGTTTGCTGAATTTGAGCAGTAACCCCCTCATTACCTTTGGCACCAACACCAGTAGGCCATTCTACGGTTTTACCACTACCAACTTTTTGTTCCCATTCGGGACTAATTGCACTTAGATGTTGAGTAAATACGCCAGTTGTACCACTACCATCAGAACGATGGACGACAGTAATCTCTCGATCGGGTAATTGAACACCAGGATTAATTTTAGCGATCGCAGGATCGTTCCATTTGTTAATTTTACCCAAGAGAATATCTACATACACTTCGCGAGAAAGCTTTAATTCATCTACTCCGGGAAGATTGTAAGCGAGTACGATACTTCCGGCAGTCATGGGTAGCAAAACTACACCTCGATCGACTTTGGTTATTTCTTCATCTTTCATCGCTACATCACTAGCACCAAAATCCACAGTTTGTTGAGTAAATTGTTCTACTCCTGCACCACTACCTACAGATTGATAAGTAACTTGTACATTAGGATTTTCTTTATTGTACTCAGAAAACCATCGCTGATATAGAGGAGCAGGAAAACTAGCACCCGCACCCGTCAAAGATACAGATTTGCCACTTTCTGTTGAGACAGTATTAGAACCACCACAAGAAGCAATACTCAAAGACATAGCTAGTATGGGAGCTAACCAGAACCGTCTCTTAGCAGGGATTATAAAATTCATATGTAACGTTAAAAGTCTCAAATAATCTAGATTTAATTACTTAACTGTATGTGAGGATAAATGCCTAATTCTTAAACTACCCTACTAGGGTTACTCATAGATTATATATAGGTAAAAATTTGGTAATCATAAGATTAAGATTAGAACTTTTGTATGTATTGTATAGCAAATACAAATCCCCCCTAACCGAAATTAAGGGGGATATTGCTAAACTTATTTGTACTTAGTAATTTCTAGACAATCAAATTAAGACTAGAACTTAAAGGTAGTACGAATTACACCTACTACAACATTGTCGGCATCACCATCGCCATCGGGGTTAAAGATAACGTAAGCTCCTGGAGTAATTTCAATGTTGTCGTTGATGGGGAATTTATACAAACCTTCAACAATCCAAGGAGTCTCGTCATCTTTGCGAATTCCGTCTCCACCGCTTAACTTAGGAAGCTGACCACCAGCGAAGGATAGAACAGCACCTTCTCTGCCTAAATCCAGGATAGATACGTTAGCCGAAAAAGTCCAAATGTCAGCACCGAGATCGTCATCTTCTGGTGCGCTAGCATCAATGTAACCGCCCCAAGCACCGACGTTATATCTCTCACCAAACAGATAGTTAACACCCAAACCAAAACGGTTTGCGTTAGTAGCAACATCGCCAAAGGGCTTTTTAGCTCCACCGCTAATAGTACTACCAATGAGGTTAACATCCTCTTCTGTCTGATGACTACGAACGTAAGTAAAGTCTACACCTAGTGATTCAATGGGTTCCCAAAAAATTTGTGCCCCTGCACTATAGGAACCGTTGAATAATCCTTCCCCTCCTTCAGGAGAAAAAGCATTCTCAGCTAAGTAAAGAGCACTTATTTCAAGTGTGTCGATAACTTCAACTGTGGCACCAATACCAGCACCTTCGGGACCACGGAATACCGCAGGGTTGCGACGGTTAAATCGAGATAAAGCACCACTACCACTCGATTCGAGGATGGGAGTATTTGGATCGAAAACATCGTCTAAGTCAAGACCGGCAGTACCTACCCAAGCAGTAACTCTTTCACCGATGGGAAAACGATAGTGTAAATCACTGACCTCTATATTGTTATCCTCCTCCCCATCGAAGCCGAGACGAGTAGAATCAGTACCAGTGATACCATCATTAAACTCAGGGACGTTCTTAGCTTCTAGACGAGTACGCAATCTGTCTTTACCAGTGAAGCTAGTATCGAAGTTTAAACGAACACGGTCGGATAAGGTTGCTTGAGTCTCGTCATTATTAGTGTCGGGATTATCGCCAAAAGTATCAGCAATGGCAAAAATCACCTCACCTTTCAGTTTGGTAGTAGTAGAGAACTGATGATCTTCTAAGAAAGCAGTACGACTTTCTAGGTTATCTACCCTGCCGCTGAGGGTAGCGAGTTCTGCTTCAAATTCTTGAACTAAACGATTGAGAGTATCAATGTCTTCTCTGACGATCGCTTCAGAGGAAGCAATTAAACGCTCGATTTGGTTTAAACAAGCATTTAAACCAGCAGCAAATTCATAACGAGATAGAGCTCGGTTTCCTCTGTAAGTTTGATTGGGATAACCTACAATACAACCGTAACGGTCTACCAGAGAGCGTAATGCTTCGTATGCCCAGTCTGTGGGAGATACGTCTCTCAATTGGTTGACGTTGGTTACTTGAGATAGAGACTCTGTTTGAGTCTGAGCGTCGCTACCACTGTTGTAGCGATCGATTTGATTTAAGACACCATCTACTGATTTATTAGTTTCAGAAGTTGGTGCAGCCTGAGCAAAAGCACTGCTAGCTGCTAATAGAGAAGCTCCTACAACTACTGGAGTAGCTTTAATTGCTCGCCAAAATAATTTAGACATAATTTAGTTTTTTCCTCACACCATAATGACTAATTAGATTAAAAAATCACCAGTCTTTGAAAGATGTCTCTATTGACTAGAGACCTTTGATAGTTAGTGTCAATACCTAACGACTACATTGTAATGTTTATTTAGAGTAATGAGGTAGTTTTAATTATTGATATTCCTTATCATTGGCATATCTATGATTTAATTTAGCTACTCAGTTGCTTTACGTTGTTGTATTGACGCAATTTAGGGGTATTCACCCTATTCTAAAAAGTACACATCCCCCGTGATTAGACTTATTTTTTACACTGATTCTAAGTGTAATCCTAAAAGAAATTGGTAAAGTTTAGGTAAACACTAGATTTAAAAAAATTAGTAATTTTGTTCGAGCTTAGATAAGTAAAAGTTAACTTCGTTGCCCGGTCACAATATAAGCAACTCTTTGGGCGATGTTGGTAGCGTGGTCGGCCATTCTTTCTAAATGGCGAATCATCAATCCAAGTAAAAGTAGTGGTTCTACTACTCCTGGAACGTCACTTTGATAAGCCAAAATTTGATAGAGGTTGTCATAGGCTTCATCAACAATATCATCTAGTTTTTTTACTTTTTCCCCCGCGCTGGAATCCAAATCGGCTAAAGCAACTAAACTAGTTGCTAACATTAGCTGAGCGTGTTCTGACATAGCTTCTATCTGACTCAAGCAAGAATGAGGTGGATATTTGACTAATTTAACTGCCATTTCGGTTAAATCTTGAGCATAATCGCCAATACGCTCTAAATCTCGCACTAACTGCATAAAAGCACTTAATAAACGTAGGTCTTGAGCTACAGGAGCTTGAAGCGTCATTAGGGTAGCGCAATCACTTTCTATCTGACGATAATATCGATCGATCCGCTTATCTAGGGGAATAATTTGTCGGGCAGCATCTAAATTGCGCTCGAATATACATTGATGGCTCAAGCGAAAGGATTCTTCGACTAAAGTTCCCATGCGTAAAACGTCTTGCTGTACTCGCAAGAGAGAACGTTCAAAATGGTTTCTATCAAAATGATTGGCTGACGACGATAAGGTCACTTGTGAAAAATAACGAGATTTATAATCTAGGGATTTTTATGTATGTTTAATATAGTGATAACAATAAAAGTTTAAGACTAAGTGAGGAATTGTATTACTTTTAACTAAATTGTTATTTTTGTTATTCAGTCACTATCTATCTTTAGTTAATGATTTCCTTTTAGTAGGAAGCAATATTTTTAGCCACGCTCCCTGAGTTTCGGGATGATTATTAGCTTCAATAGAACCTCGATGAGCTTCAATAATTTGTTTGGCGATCGCTAAACCCAAACCACTACCACCAGAAGTAGACAATTCCTTAGTCTGTCCTTGCCTGGTTCTCGATTTATCTCCTCGGTATAATCGCTCGAAGACATAAGGTAAGTCAGCAGGAGCAAATCCGCTTCCCGAATCGATAATATCGATTTCTACGGCAGCATCTTCTCGATCGGCAGCATTATTTTGGATTGTCGGCTTGACTTCTACTACAATTTGTTCTCCTATAGGACTATGCTTAATGCCATTATCTAATAAATTTAAAAATACTTGAATTAGGCGCGATCGATCTGCTTCTATGTTTACCGATTCTGTACCAGAGTAAACCAGAGTAACATCTTTTTTGTCAGCAATTGGTTTGAGAATGTGCCAGACAGAAAAAATTAGCGACCGTAATTCAACCAGATCGTAATTGAGAGATTGATGGGGATCGCGTTGTAGCTGAGTTAGATCTAACCACTCTCTTACTAAGTCAATTAAACGATTTATTTCCTGCAACATTTGTTCTACCCAACGACGTTCGGGATCGTCGAGTCGTTTGAGTAAATTTTCTGCTACCAAAGCAATGGAAGTTAGAGGAGTTCTCAATTCGTGGGTAAGATCGGCAAAAGCTTCTTCGCGAGATTTAGATAAATCTACTAAAGCTTGGCGATCGATTATAAAAACACCTACTTTTTCTTCGGGTAGAGGAAAACCATAGCCTTGCAAAGCCAGAGACTTTATTTTTTTGGCAACGTTAACTGATGGGATATTTTGCGGTTTAGATGCATAGTGAGTGTAATAATAAGTCCATTCTTGCACCTGTTGTTGCTGTAACTCACGAGTTTGTTCGATTAAGCGGTCTAATTCATAGGAACGCACCAACTCTAAGAGTAAGCGTACTTGTTCTGGTTGCCAGCGGTCTATATTTAATAGCTGTCTTGCTTGTTGATTACACCAAAGTAAACGATTTTCTGCATCTACTTTTAAAAAGCCGATTGGTGCTCGCTCGATTAATTCCTGCCAAATTTGCAGTTGTCGTGCTAGTTCTTGTTGCTGCTTATGTACGTAAGTTAGTTCTCGTCGCACCAGAGAGAGTGGTGGCAGAGAAGATACCCAATCACCACGAGGAGAAAAGGATTTAAAAACTAGTCGTAGTTGGTGCTTAAATTGGTGTCTTTTCCAGATGTAAAAACTCAGACCAACAACTATACCCAAGCAAAAATCAACAGCAGCCATTAGTGATCGGTTCCTATTTTTTCTAGCTTAGAGCTTGTGTGTGCTTAAAAACTAATGGCTACTAGAGCGATAGTTTAGCCAAAACGATAGCCAAAACCACGAACGGTAATTAAATATTCTGGTTGACTGGGGTCTTTTTCTACTTTTTCTCGTAACCAACGGATATGCACATCTACAGTTTTGGTATCGCCCAAGAAATCTGGACCCCAAACTTGCTCGATTAACTGTTCTCGCGACCAAACTCGACGAGGATAGCTCATAAATAATTCTAATAGCCGAAATTCTTTAGGAGATAAATTTACTTCTTCTCCACGAACTATAACTCTACACTCTTGGGGAAATAAACTAATTTCACGAAATTTCTGGACAGGAGTAGGAGATAAATTGCTGTAGCGTTGACGGCGAAGTAAAGCACGACAACGAGCAATTAATTCCCTCATACTAAAAGGTTTAGTAAGATAATCATCTGCTCCCACTTCTAAACCTAAAACTCGATCGGTTTCACTAGCTTTAGCACTGATAACCAGGATAGGAGTAATGTTGCCTTGATAACGCAATAGACGACAAATATCTAGCCCGTTAATTTCGGGTAACATCAGGTCTAAAATAATCAGATCGGGGGCAGATTCGCCATTAGTTACATTAGGACTTTGTAAAAAATTTAAGGCAGATCTGCCATCAATAGCTGTATGAACCTCGTAACCTTCTTCTTCTAAAGCAACCACGATCATATCTCGAATTAGATCTTCATCTTCTACTAAAAGCAGGCGATTTTTAGGAGTTAATTCAGCTTCAGAAGAAACTTGGGGAATTTCGAGCGATAGCATAAAATAATTGATATTATTGTCTATAGGGATACATATACACTAAAACCGTTCTTTCATACTGTTCACCTATTGAACAAAAATACTTTTTTTGGCTAAAAAAAGCCTAATTATTGTGGTTAGTACATATTCTTATTAAAATATTACAAGCCTGCGTAACGCTCTTCTGCCCACGGTTCTCCTCGCCGATGATAACCATTGCGTTCCCAAAATCCTAATTCTTCTTGATTCAAAAATTCAATGCCTTTTATCCACTTAGCACTCTTCCAAGCATAGAGATGGGGAACTACTAAACGCATAGGACCACCATGCTCGGCAGGTAAGGGTTTATCTTCTAAAGTATGAGCAAAAAAGTTGGCTGGTTTGAGGAAATCTGCTAAAGGTAAGTTGGTGGTATAGTCTCCGTAGCTATGTTGCATGATATGAGTGCAAGAGGGATCGAGTTCGATCGACTCCATAAAATCAGTTACTTTAATTCCTCTCCATTTAACATCCAGCTTTGACCAACGAGTAACACAGTGGAAGTCAGCAACAAAATCGTGCTGTGGTAGAGCCATAAAATCCGACCAAGTAAAAGTTTTTTCTCGGGCTAAACCCCAAACCCGAAATTGCCATTCTTCTGTACTGACTTCTGGTGTATCCCCATAGGTAAGCACGGGAAACCCTTTCGCCAAATATTGACCGGGGGGGACTCGATCGTTGTTTTCTGGTGTTGGTTTTGCCAAAAACTTACCTGCCATGCTCCTAATCCAATTTGGTATGGTGGAAAATTGAGATAATTTTTAATCTGCTTCTACTCATAAGCGATCGAGATGAGCTTACTCATCTTCATCTTCATCTTCGTCAGTAGGATAAACAAAACTATTAGAGCGTCCAGTCAAAACCGACTTACCTAAGGAGAGAGCTTTTTCTGCCTCTTTAGCTGCTTTCCGTTTCCAATGTGCTTTACGCTGGTCGCGTTTTGCTTTTGATGTTTTCTTCTTAGGAACTGCCATAATGAAAAATTATATGAGAAAAATTAGACAACCTTTTTATTGTAATTCCTCAAGTTAAAAAATTACAGAATACCCATGGGAAATATCATTGATTCTGGAGTAGGGTGCAGCAAATTTGATTGTTCCAAAAACTTTTGTGAGACTATTTCTCGGAAAGTCCTGAAATCACGTTGCCAAGAAAGAATTGCTTGCAGTAATCGATTTTTTGTCTGCTGTTGGTTGTCTGTAGCCACGTTATAGTTAAATTTACCGGAAAACAAGACGGCAAACACAGGACGTTGTTGGGGAGCTTGTAATGTAGCTTGGCTAATGCTCACACTAAGCTGACATTGTTCGTTTAACTGATAAAGAAGATTGATATTGGCCTGAATTAACCCTCTCCCTATATCTTGCCAAGAACCTTGATTAAGTAGACTTTGAGTAAAGTAGTATTGAATTGCTGCTGGATTGTCAGGAATAGGCACGATTATTTTAGGGTTTAAACTAAATCCTTGGTATTCTGCGTGGGGAAGTTTTTCGATATATTGACTAGCTATATGAGCGATATATGCTTCGTTGATAGTTTTGTTACTAAAAGATTCACTGATGGTAAGGTTTCCAGGCTGAGCAACAATATTTACACCATTTTGAAAATTTAATTGAGCAACACTAGGGTTAAGCAGTGGTTGCTGGGCTAATTCCCATGATTGGGGAATAATTCCACTAAATTTGAGAAAATCTTGACTCATCATGGTCGGAGTCAGATTTTTAGCTGTAATAATAATTGCTAATTCTTCTATAAATTTAATTGATGGAGCCGATTCTAGTGATGGTTGTAAATTTGATAGTTCCATTTTGGTGACTAATACCTGCTTTTAAGTTTATATATATAAGTTTTCCCAAAATAAAATGAAATTTACGAATATGTCAAAAACAAAAGTCTCCCACCTAGGGAATGGGAAACTTTTGCTTCATAAGTTATCTAGAGCGATTTTACTAAGATACTGCTGCTGAAGCAGTAGAACGTCTTCTTCTTCTCGCTGGTTTGATAGTTGTTTGTAGTTTTTCTGATTTTTGTAGTAAAAAGACAACTAGAGGACTGTTTTTTAGTTCCCGTTTAATTAATCTTCTTAGGCTAGCTTCAATTTCTAAGCGAATTTCTGTCCAGTTAACTTCTAATTCTCCGTCAGTACTATGGCTAAAATCAGACCAGCGCTCGCTCAACGTATTTTCAATATTTCTGACTATTAGTTGTTTTAAAAGGGTTGTTTCTACTTTAGTTACTACTCCTCGCAAATGAATTTCTGGTTGAGCAATCAATTTACCCGACCAATCGATAGCAGCAGCCACGGTGATTACCCCATCTTCTGCTAACTGCTGTCTTTCTTTCATGACAGTATGGTGAACTATACCTGCTCTATCTACTAATTCAATGCCTGAAGGTACTTGTCCTGCAATACCAATACTATCTTCAGTCAATTCGACAATATCGCCGTTGTTAATCACGACGATATTTTCTTCGGGAATTCCCATACTTTTTCCCATCTCTGCGTGTTTGACTAACATCCGATGTTCTCCGTGGACGGGAACAAAGAATTTAGGTTTGGTTAAAGCAAGCATTAATTTATGGTCTTCTCTCGAACCATGACCAGAAACATGAATACCGTGTTGGCGACCGTAGATTACTTTTGCTCCCTGCATCATCAGGCGATCGATGGTGTTGACGACGGCAATAGTATTGCCAGGAATAGGATTGGCGGAGAAAACAATGGTGTCTCCTTGTTTTACTCTGATATGTCTGTGTTCTTGTTTGGAGATGCGGGTCATTGCTGATAAGGGCTCTCCTTGAGAACCAGTGGTTAGAATCAAGACTTTTTCGTCTGGTAAACGATTTAGGGATCTGAAGGGTTCAAATAAATCGTCTGGACATTTGATGTAACCTAAATTACGAGCATGGGCAATTACGTTCAACATCGATCGTCCGACAACTACTACTTTGCGTTTGTGTTTCTGCGCTAATTGAAGAATAATATTGACTCGATGTACTGAAGAGGCAAAAGTAGTTACCATCAATCGTCCTTCTGCCTGGGCAAAAACACGGTCTAAGTTAGGATAGACAGACTGTTCTGAAGGGGTGTGTCCGGGAACTTCTGCGTTAGTAGAATCGCTCAACAAACAGAGAACCCCTTTTTCTCCATGTTCGGCTAGTTTTTGCAAGTCATAGTGTTCCCCATCTACAGGAGTATGATCGATTTTAAAGTCTCCTGTATGAATCACTACTCCTAACGGTGTATGGATAGCAACGCTAAAACTATCGGCAATTGAATGAGTATTGCGAATAAACTCTGCGGAAAAGAATTTACCAATAGACACTACATCACGGGGGACTACACTTTTAAGTTTAGTGCGGTCTAGTACTCCTGCTTCTTCTAACTTATCTCGCAATAAAGTCATTGCTAAGCGAGGTCCGTAGATTACAGGAATATCAAATTCTTTGAGATGGTAAGAAATACCCCCAATGTGGTCTTCATGACCGTGGGTTACAATCATGCCTTTGATTTTGTGGCGATTTTCCCGTAAATAAGTAACATCGGGTAAAACTATATTGATTCCATGCATTTCATCCGAGGGAAAACCCAAGCCAGCATCTAGCAGAATAATTTCATCTTCGTATTCAAATACACAAGTGTTCTTACCAATTTCGTGTAATCCACCTAAAGGGATAATTTTTAAGGGTGATTTGCTTTCATTTTTACTCATTAATTTTTCCTCGGTTTAGGTTTGTATTCTTACGTTAATAAAGCTGTCGATCTAAACTTTTTTAAACTTATTTTTTATTTCAATTAACTTGGAGTTAATACTACCAATTTTTTAGGCTTTTTTTATTAAACTATGTCTACGATATATCAACTAAAAAATATAGTTTTCTATAGGGTGAATAATTAATATTCGGTTATTAATTATGTTTTTCATCCATCGCTAAGCTTCTTTCCCTCTGGTCGAAGGGTGGTCACTTAGCTTAGTGGCTTAAATATACTAGTTTCTGTTATAAAAATAAACTTATTTAATTAGAGTAACAATAGCTATTTAATGTTTTATTCTCTTAACACTTTCCATTTATTTTGTTTTTTTGTACATATTATTATTTTATCGATCTATAAAATTAAAGCAAATTTAATTCTTTTAAAATTGTTTTTAAATCTTCTACTAAATTTAATTGTAGCTCACATAAAGGAGAGCGCAAACCACCTACATTCCATCCTTGTAAATTAAGTGCTTTCTTAACAGGAATGGGATTAGTAGTAGCAAATAAAGCTTTAAATAAAGGCAAAAGTTCTATCTGAATTGCTTGGGCAACTTGGTTATTTCCTTGATGATAGGCCGTAATCATCTCTTGCATTTTGTTGCCGACTAAATGGCTAGCAACACTGACAACTCCTACTCCTCCTACGGTTAACAAAGGTAGAGTTAAGACATCTTCTCCAGAATAAATGGCAAAAGATGGTGGTGTTAAACAGCGAATTTGGCAAGCTTGCTCTAAATCTCCACTAGCTTCCTTGATAGCGATAATATTATCTATTTGGGCTAGTTTGGCTACTGTTCCTGCTTCTAAGTTACGACTGGTACGGCTAGGTACATTATAGAGCATTATCGGTAGATCTGGGCAGGCTTTGGCGATCGCGCTGAAATGACTGTACAATCCCTCTTGGGGTGGTTTATTATAATAGGGGACTACTTGCAGGGAGCCATCTAAACCTAATTTAGCTGCTTTTTGGGTGGCTGCGATGGCTTCAGTGGTAGAGTTAGATCCTGTTCCTGCGATAATCTTAGCCTTACTACCTACAGCTTTTTGTACTACTTGAAATAATTCATATTCTTCTTCCCAACTTAAAGTTGGTGATTCTCCCGTAGTACCACAAATTACTAGTCCATCATTGCCATTATCTACCAAGTGAGCAGCTAATTTTTCGGCAACTCGATAGTTAACGCTACCATCTGCTGCAAATGGCGTCACCATAGCAGCTATTACTCTGCCAAAAGGTTCATTCATTAGTTGTTAGTTATTAGTTATTAGTTATTAGTTACCAATATGGGAAGTTTTAATATCCATCTATTTCCTACTATTAAACAGCCGCTACTGGTGAAGCTGCGGGTTTTATTAAGTTCTTTTGCAGCAACAATTCGGCAATTTGCACCGCATTTAAAGCTGCTCCTTTGCGAATTTGATCGCCACATAGCCATAATTCTAAGCCACAAGGATGAGAAAGGTCTTGGCGAATGCGACCTACTAATACTTCATCTTTACTAGTAGCGTCTATGGGCATGGGGAAATAATTGGCTTGCCAATCTTCTACTAATTTTACTCCCTTGGCACCAGCCAAAATTTTTCTAGCTTGCTCGACAGTAAATGGTTGTTCAAATTCTAAATTAACTGCTTCAGAATGGGCCCGCAATACTGGTACTCGCACGCAAGTTGCACTAATTCTTAACTCTGGGGCATTGAATATCTTACGAGTTTCGTTAATCATTTTCATTTCCTCCTCGCAATATCCTTCAGGGTTGAGGGGAGAATTATGAGGAAAGAGATTAAATGCTAGAGGATAGGGAAATATTTCGGCTGGTGGAGTTTGCCCATCTAAAATAGCTCGAGCTTGAGTTTTTACTTCCTCCATTGCCCTCGCTCCTGCCCCAGAAGCAGATTGATAGGTAGATACTACTATCCGTTCGAGCGGTTTTATTTGATGGAGGGGATAAATCGCCATTCCCATCAAAATGGTAGTACAGTTAGGGTTAGCAATAATTCCTTGGTGTTTAGCTGCTGCTTCTGGATTGATTTCGGGGACTATTAGGGGCACATCTGGATTCATCCGAAAAGCACTAGAGTTATCGATAACTACCGCTCCTGCTTCTACAGCTTTTGCTGCCCAAGCTTTAGAAGTAGAACCCCCCGCAGAAGCTAAAACTATATCTATATTAGTAAAAGACTGCTCGTTTACTGCTTCTACTACTAATTCTTCCCCACCAAAGTTTATTTTGCTACCGGCAGAACGAGGAGAAGCTAGAAGTTTAAGCCTACCGACTGGAAAGTTTCGTTCCTTTAATAACTTTAGTAGTTCTTGTCCTACAGCCCCTGTTGCTCCCAAAATTGCGACGTTTATTTTAGCTGACAAAGATTTTAACCTCCCATCCTTTACAAAAATTTAGTTCAAATGTTTTAGTTTATATTTTTTTATATCTGGCAAATGATAATGCAGATTTGAGCTAAAAGTAACTGATAAGTAATAAATTAATATTTGTTAATCCTAGCAGATGGTTTGTACAGATACACATTATTTTTAATTTACAGTAGGCAGATAGTCTTTTGGCAGTTACACTCTCATCAGTTTAAAGTTTGTTTAGTGTTAGCTGTCCATAGTCTTAGCTAAAATAATGTCAAGAGAAAATTAAAAAAAACTTACTAATTCAGAGTCTGCCACTATATTATTATCTAATTTTATGAGTTAATTGCCTCAAATTGTTAAAGACAATCGCTTATCCGGTGGCTGATTGTTTAAGATAACATAGCGTGAGAAGTATTCAGATAATATTTTGAACCTAATTTCTTCTCACATCAATTCAAGACATCAAGTAAATTAAACCAAGTAGTCAAAAAATAGAACTATAAGATGAAAGTTACCCAGGAAAAACTTCCTGATAGTCAAATCGGCTTAGAAATAGAAATTTCTAGTGAAACTTCCCAAAAAACTTACGAGAAAGTAGTACAAAACCTAGCCCGTTCGAGTAATATTCCTGGGTTTCGTAAAGGTAAAGTGCCAAGACAGGTATTGCTGCAACGTCTAGGTAGCCAAAGGATTAAGGCAGCAGCTTTAGAGGAAATAATTCAAACCAGCTTAAAAGACGCTATTGCTCAAGAATCGATCGATTCTTTAGGTAATTATCAACTTCGTTCTAATTTCGATGAATTAGTTCAGCAGTATAAACCAGGGGAAACTCTGACATTTTCAGCAGCAGTAGATGTACCTCCCTCAGTAGAATTAGGAGACTACCATAATCTTAAGGTTAAAGCAGAAGAGTCTGTTTATGACCCTCAGCAAGTAGATGACTTTCTGGAAGAAAAGCGTGTAGGGCAAGCTGACTTGGTTCCTGTAGAAGACCGTCCTGCGGAAATGGGAGATGTGGCAATTATTGACTTTGTCGGTAAACTAACCTCAGAAGGGGAAGAGGGACAAGAAATTGAAGGTGGTAGTGCTACTAATTTTCAGGTAGAAATAGCTGAAGGTAAGTTAATTCCAGGGATGGTGGAAGGCGTAGTAGGGATGAAGCCAGAAGAGACAAAAGAAGTCTCTGTTACTTTCCCCGAAGACTATGCTAAAGAGGAGTTAGCTGGCAAACCAGCAGTTTTTAGTATCACCCTCCAAGAATTGAAAGCCAAAGACTTGCCAGATTTGGATGATGATTTTGCTGCGGAAAATAGTGAATTTGAAACTATGGCAGAGTTACGGCAGTCTCTGGAAGAACAATTTCAAAAAAAAGCAGCAACAGAAACAAAAAATAATATTAATGAGGCAATTATTGCCTTATTGGTAGAACAAAGTACTGTTGATGTACCAGAAACTTTAATTCAGGAAGAGGTCACACAACTACTGACTCAGACATTTATGCAAATGCAGCAAATGGGCATAGATGTCAAAAGACTCTTTAATGCTGAGACAGTGCCAAAAATGCGAGAAAATTCTCGACCAGAAGCTCTAGCAAACCTGAAAAAATCTTTAATTATTGCAGAAATTGCTAAACAAGAATCTCTTCAGGCAAGCGAAGCAGAAATTGCTGAAAAAATGAAAGAGGTTCAAGAGCAATTATCTGGTCAAGAAGTAGACCAAGAAAAGTTGAAAGAAATAGTTACGAAGGATTTAAACCAAGAAAAAACTTTTGATTGGCTTAGAGAGAAAGCAGAAGTAGAATTGGTTCCCCAAGGGAAATTAACAGAATCTTCATCAGATGATAGTTCCACGGAAGAAAGTGGCGAATCTAGTTCTAGTGACGAGATAGAATAGAGAGAGTCTAGTTCGGAGTTGAGCTTACGAGCAAAGGAGGATTAACTCTCTGCCAAATTCTCTTCTCCCTTTTACTTTTTGGACTTAGCCAAAGTTTTACGGTAATTAGTAAATCTTGTTTACTAATTACTAACCTTATCGCTGCATCTAGTTGAAGAGTTAAGGCATAATAGTCAACAGAAGGAAAGCCTAAGCTTAAAAAAAGTAAAGGATAATCACCTGAAAAGTTAGTTAATTAAGATACTGTTAGCAAAACTATATGCTGGAATCGCGATCGCATTATAATCAGTTAAGTAACAAAAATACTCCAGAAGTATATTCTCTTAGCAACGTAGTACCGATGGTAGTAGAGCAATCTGGCGTCGGTGAGAGAGCTTTCGATATCTATTCGCGACTGCTACGAGAAAGAATCGTTTTTTTGGGTACTGCAATCGATGACAAAGTAGCAGATTCGATTGTTGCTCAGTTACTCTATTTAGAAGCAGAAGACCCAGAAAAAGATATTCAAATTTATATCAATTCTCCAGGTGGTTCAGTTTATGCAGGAATGGCAATTTACGATACCATGCAGCAAATTCAGCCCGATCTAGTTACTATTTGTTATGGTATAGCTGCTAGTATGGGCGCATTTTTGCTTTCCGGGGGAACTAAAGGCAAGCGGATGGCTTTACCTAGTTCGAGAATTATGATTCATCAACCTCTAGGAGGAGCACAAGGACAAGCAGTAGACATCGAAATTCAAGCTAAAGAAATCCTCTATATTAAAAAGAAATTGAATGAATTAATTGCAGAACACACAAGTCAACCTGTTGATAAAATTGCTGGCGATACAGAAAGAGACTTTTATATGTCTTCTGAAGAAGCTAAAGAATACGGTTTAATCGATCGAGTAATTATTAGACCAGAATTATCAGACCCCCAAATTCCCGTAACATCACTCTAAGTAAGAGGCACTCATGTCTAAATACGACTCCCATCTAAAATGTTCGTTTTGTGGTAAATCCCAGGAGCAAGTACGCAAATTAATTGCCGGTCCAGGAGTTTATATTTGTGATGAATGTGTTGAGCTATGTAACGAGATTTTAGATGAGGAGTTGATGGAAGAGGGAACATCTGTATCCGCATCTACGGCTCGTCCAGAAGCAAAACCAGTCAAAAAACGCAATCGTTCCGAAAAAATATCTTTTCAAGCCATTCCCAAGCCAAGAGAATTAAAACGCTATTTAGACGAACACGTTATTGGTCAAGAAGAAGCTAAAAAAGTCCTCTCTGTAGCGGTATATAATCATTACAAGCGATTAAGCTTGACCGATGGCAAGAAAAGTTCTGAGGGAATAGACGATACCGTAGAACTACAGAAGTCTAATGTACTGCTAATTGGACCAACTGGTTGTGGTAAAACTCTTTTGGCGCAAACTTTAGCTAGAATTTTAGAAGTTCCTTTTGCTGTGGCTGACGCTACTACCCTCACTGAAGCAGGCTATGTAGGAGAAGATGTAGAAAATATTCTCTTACGCTTATTACAAGTAGCAGATTTAGATGTAGACGAGGCTCAAAGAGGAATTATCTACATTGACGAAATTGATAAAATTGCTCGCAAAAGCGAAAATCCCTCGATTACCCGTGATGTTTCGGGAGAAGGAGTGCAACAAGCACTATTAAAAATGTTAGAAGGTACTGTCGCTAATGTACCGCCTCAAGGAGGAAGAAAACACCCGTATCAAGATTGTATTCAAATTGATACTAGTAATATTTTGTTTATTTGCGGTGGTGCTTTTGTTGGCTTAGATAAAGTAGTCGAACGCCGTCTGGGTAAAAAATCTATGGGCTTTGTCCAAACTGGAGACGTTCCCTCTAAAGAAAAACGTACTGCCGATATTCTGCGACACTTACAACCAGATGATATGGTCAAGTTCGGTATGATTCCCGAATTCGTCGGTCGTATTCCTGTCATGGCAGCCTTAGAACCTCTGAACGAAGAAACTTTGATGGCAATCTTAACTAAACCACGCAATGCTTTAGTGAAGCAGTATCAGAAGCTACTGCGGATGGACAATATCGAGCTAGAATTTACCGAAGAAGCAGTAAGAGCGATCGCACAAGAAGCTTATCGACGGAAAACAGGGGCAAGGGCTTTACGGGGTATCGTGGAAGAATTAATGCTAGAAGTTATGTACGAACTGCCTTCTCGTCAAGATGTACATATTTGTTCTATCACTAAAGAAATGGTAGAACAACGTTCTACAGCAGAGTTGTTAGTTCATCCTACTTCAATTAGAAAACCAGAATCAGCTTAAATTTAGCTATCAGCTATCAGCTTTTAGCTTTGTTAAGTAATTATCAGTTATCAATCTAGAATTATCAATTAATTGTTAACTTGCTCGGTACCGAGCGCGATCGAGTATTAGAGTAAATAATAAGTAGTTGATACCAGATAACTGTAATGCCTTCAATTAATATCCGTGGTGTAGAACATTATTACGAGTGGATTCGCCAGTCAAAAAATTCTAACTCTAAACCTGTGATGGTGTTCGTTCACGGTTGGGGAGGTTCATGTCGGTATTGGCGTACTATTGCCGATGCCTTAGCAGATGAGTTTGATTGTCTACTGTACGATTTGCGTGGTTTTGGGCGTTCTCTCTTACCCACAAGTTTTACCAATTTAAGTTATGAGTTAGAAGAATACGCAGAAGATTTAGCTATTTTATTAGATAGTTTGGGTTTGAATGAAGTGTATATTCAAGCTCATTCGATGGGAGCATCAGTAGCAGCTTTATTTCTCAATCGTTACAAAGAGAGAGTCAAGCAGGGTATTTTGGTTTGTAATGGTGTTTTTGAGTATGATGAAAAAGCTTTTAAGGCTTTTCACAAGTTTGGTGGTTATGTAGTTAAGTTGCGCTACAATTGGTTTTTGCGAATTCCTTTGGCAGATAGGATGTTTATGGCACGGTTTCTCAATCTTCCTATTCCTGCTGAAGAACGTCGGGCATTTTTAGAAGACTATTTACTGGCAGATTATGAAGCTGCTTTAGGAACGATTTATACTTCGGTGAGTAAGAAAGCGGTGGAAATAATGCCTGGTGAATTTGCTAAGCTAGAAGTCCCTACACTGATGATTTCTGGAGAGAAGGATATCATCATTCCTGCGGAGATGGGCAGACAAGCAGCAGCTTTGAATGAGATAATTGAGTATGTAGAAATACCCCAAACTGGACATTTCCCCATGTTGGAAGATAGGGAGAGTTATTTGAGGGCTGTTAAGGAGTTTTTGCGGGTTAGTAGTGTAGTATGAACTCGGATTCAGTAGCTCTACAGTTACTACAATTAATTAACCTCAGTTCGGGATAAGCTAGAATCTTTATTTTTTCGGGGAAAATCTATGTCATCGGCGATCGATCTACTATTAAATTAATGGAACGATGAGATCGGGAATTGAGTATTCCTGGAACGAGTAAAGCGATCGCTCTCCATCGCGCCCAACAGTCTCTTTTAAACGACCCTAACTATCAAGCTCCTTACTATTGGTCTCCCTACGTACTGGTCGGAAATTGGCGTTGATACTCAGAGACAACAGTTAAATAATGCTCAAAATGAGCGATCGGAGAATAATATTAGCCTGATTATCAATTAAATTAGGTTTGCCATTAGGTGCGATCGCTCCAAACTGCTGAAAATAATTTTTTAACTGGGGTGGAAATTCGGGAAACTCAAATATGGTATCTCCTCTAGCAATATCAGCCCAAAAATAACGCAGTTGAGGAGCGTATTTAGCTGCTTCTGTCTCAGATAAATTTAAGGGAGGAGAAGTTAATAACTTGAACATAAACGGATAAGAGCGATCGCCCAACCATTCCCGCGAAGTATGAGCTAAATTTGACCAACCAGGAATAGTCTTTATTTGGTAGGATTCTATTTTTACTTCTTTATTTCCGCGCTCGTCTGTCTTAACATCTATTACTCGATAGGGATGGGGATAGCTGACTAAGGAACCAGTGCAAATTTCATACATCCCTTCCAATTCAGCAACATCCTGAACGTGGAGATGACCTGTAAAAATTAATTTTACGCCATATTTTCTTAAAATAGCCAATAATTGAGGATAGTTAGCCAACATATAACGCCTACCCAACGGATGCTTTGATTGTGCTGGTAAATGTTCGATGAGGTTGTGATGAATCATTACCAGCACTAATTTATCTCGTACTTTCTCTAGAGTTTCCTCTAACCATAGCAATTGTGCCTCATCTACCAATCCTATTCATCGATCGCAGATAAAATTTATACAGAGCAAAATTAGTAACTCGTTCTTGGCAATGATACTATAAAAGACTAAAACTTAACTCAAAGAAGACGAGGTAAAGTTGTTAACCCTGGGAGTAAACATAGATCATGTAGCGACTATTCGCCAAGCAAGGCGGACAGTAGAACCCGATCCTGTAGCAGCAGCAGTATTAGCAGAGTTGGCTGGTGCAGATGGTATTACCGTCCATCTAAGGGAAGATCGTCGTCATATTCAAGATAGGGATGTGCGCTTATTACGCCAAACCGTAAGAACTCATCTTAACTTGGAAATGGCACCAACAGAAGAAATGGTAAATATCGCTCTGGAAATAAAACCAGATTACGTTACCCTCGTCCCAGAAAAACGAGAAGAAGTAACTACCGAAGGCGGAATTGATATTGTCTCTAATTTCGATCGCTTTTCAGAAGTAGTCAAGCAATTACAAGGGGCTGGTATTCCTGTAAGCTGGTTTATTGATGCTGAGGAAACACAAATTGAGGCTGCTGCCAAAACAGAAGCTAAATTTATTGAATTGCATACAGGTAAATATGCAGAGGCAAAAGATGAAGCTAGTAAACAGCAAGAGTTAACTATTTTAACCAAAGGTGCAGAACAAGCGATCGCTACAGGTCTAAGAGTTAATGCAGGTCATGGTTTAACCTATTGGAACGTCTACCCTGTTGCTTGTATCCCTGGTATGGAAGAATTAAATATTGGTCATACTATAATCAGTCGAGCTGTATTAGTGGGAATGAAAAGAGCAGTAAGAGAAATGAAACTTGCTATGAAAGGAGAAGTTTAAATTAGACCTCTTGCATAAGTCTTATAAACTTTGGTTAAGTCAAGGTAAAAGGTAAAAGGTAAAAGGTAAAAGGGATTAATTCCGCTCGATCGTTTATTTTTGCAAGAAGTCTATTAACAACTAACAACTAACAACTAACAACTAACAACTAATTTAAAAAATGCAAACATACTATTACGTTTTAGCCAGTCAAAAATTTTTACTCGAAGAAGAACCTTTTGATGAAGTACTCCAAGAAAGAGTGCGTAATTATCAAGAACAAAAGAAAGAAATTGATTTTTGGTTAGTCAAACAACCCGCTTTTTTAGAAGCACCAGAATTGGCTGAAATTAAGGCTAAATGCCCTCAACCATCAGTAGCCGTTATTTCTACTAACTCTCAATTTATTACTTGGCTCAAGCTGAGGTTGGAGTATGTATTAACAGGAGAATTTCAAGCTCCTTCAGAATCTATCCCCGAACCTTTGGCTTCTTTGGAACAGGTTGCTTAAATTGGGTTAACTACTGAGCGTGGAGTAATCTCTAACTAATTAGGGTTAGCTGAAAAAGTCTGAGCAGAACTAATGTTCTGCTATCAAGTTATTTAAGGTCGGAGTTTAGATTAATAATAAAATTTCCTATAATTTTTATCTAATCATTTTAATATTTTTACCTTATTTTACTGTTTTGATATAAATTTATTCTGTCCTAACCTTTGCTTCGATTGCTATAGTTGTAGGGGCGAACTTTTGTTCTCCCCACCAAATTAAACCGTTGCTATGCGAAGAAAATATTATCAAGATTAGACCTAATGTCATCTGCTGATGCAGAAGTAATACTTCCCAGCAAATCGTCTTCTCGCAAAATTAGCGTTCCCTGTTGGCTATCAGCAAACCATAAATCTTCGACTTGGTTGACCTTAATTTTGGTTTCTCCCAACTGAAAATTATTGATAGTGTCGAATCCTTTTCCTGATTTGAGAAAAATAGTAGCAGAACCTTGACCTAGCCAAATAATATCTTCGCCTGTACCACTATTAATATAGTCTCTACCGCCATTAGCATAAATCAGGTCATCTCCTGCTCCTGCCCTAATAATATCTTTGTCTAAGCCACCGTAAATTATGTCATCGCCTTTCCCACCAACGAGAGTATCTTTACCACCATTGCCATAGAGAATGTCATTTCCAGCTTTGCCTTTGATAAGCTCATCTCGATCGCTTCCATAGAGAATATCATTATTCCTGCTGCCAATAATTTCTGTTGTTTCCTGAGTTTGAGGAAATCCAGTAACGATAGTAGAGCGAGGAATATCAATTCCAGAAGAACCAGACTCTACATCAATCTCTACAGTAAGAGATTCTAATACTTCACTCAAATTATACTCAATGCCAAACTGGGTGGGAATTGGTTCACTTCAGAGAGTATCGACCAAGTTTTTATTGAGAATTTCCCAAAAATCGTTTTCATTTGGGTAGTTAACTAAGTAGTCGTCAATAAAATTATAAATCTGGATAAACTCTGGATACTCAAAAGGATCGTTTGTGCCAATGCCATCTACATAATCGTAACTGACAGTAAGATCGATGACCGAATTTCCCTGATGTTCGATCGCATAATCTTCAAATGAGAATGACCAACTCTCGTCAAAATCAATTCGCTCTTCTTGCCATACTCCTGTGACTATAGTAGAGCGAGGAATATCAATTCCAGAAGAACCAGACTCTACATCAATCTCTACAGTAAGAGATTCTAATACTTCACTCAAATTGTACTCAATGCCAAACTGGGTGGGAATTGGTTCACTTAAGAGAGTATCGACCAAGTTTTTATTGAGAATTTCCCAAAAATCGTTTTCATTGGGGTAGTTAACTAAGTAGTCGTCAATGAAATTATAAATCTGGATAAACTCTGGATACTCAAAAGGATCGTTTGTGCCAATGCCATCTACATAATCGTAACTGACAGTAAGATCGATGACTGAATTTCCCTGATGTTCGATCGCATAATCCTCAAATGAGAATGACCAACTCTCCTCTAACTGATTAGCCACAGCAGTACTCCTTAATTTTGTCAACCATTGTAGCTGAGTTAAACTCATCTGAACGACTACAAAATAAGGTGAATATTTTCTAATCAGAATTATTAAGTCCCAAAAAAGAAAAAAGTTATAGTCATTCTCAATAGAAACCAGGTCATGACAAAAGTCAGAGTAGATCGCTCTGTTGTACACGAAAAACTAACGATTAACAACCATAATCAATAAAGCTGCGGAAATTAATAGCCCTGCTATAAATCGTTGGTAAACCTGGAGAAAGGGCGATCGCTCTTGTCAGAAAAGTCCTTATATTCCCAAGGGGTTGTGGATAAAGAATTAGAGCGATCGCTCTCTAGATAAAACCTACCACGATTTTTAGATACAGCTTACATCTAACAGAATAGATATTTGAGAAGCTCTTGAATTTTTCATCCTAATTTGGTTGTTTTGCTAACAAGTTACTAGTGGGTAGCTCTTGATTAATGTGAACATAAAGATTGGGTACTATTTGTCCTTTACGCTCAAAACTAACCATTTGAGTTCGATTAATATCGTAGTTCTCATTTAGCTCTTCTAAAGCGGTATACAAAATTTCACCCGATTCATCTTTTTCGATGGTTTTATCGGGATTAAAAAAGCGTCCATAGTTAGGTTCTACTACTACTACATTTGACTGAAGAATTGGTTTGATAAAATAATTGCGTTCGCTTTCACTTTGTTGAGTTAAATCGTTAGTACTCAAATTAAATATAATTATTTGCATCAAAATTGCAGTGGCAATAGCAATAGGTGCGATAAATTTTCTTAACATGGGTTTCTTTTTTAAACTAATGATATGAACTAAAAATTGTCGATAGCGATCGGCATTACTCCACAGTAAAAGCAATGCGCTGACCGCATTCCGCAGTCAGAATTAGCCAAATATGCATGGGCAATTTGGCTGGCTTGACTAACACTTGCCAGAGTTTATCGGTCTTATAAGTGTTGAGATTTTTTAATTATTATTTACGAGTGTAACAAAAGATTGCAAAAAGATCTGAAATTTACCACTAAAGATGGATTTACTGTGCTTTTGCTGTTGAGTAGACCACACAGATTAAACTCGATCGATAGCTATCAGCTTTTAGCCAGCTTGTTGTTTTGTTTATCAGCTATTAGTCTTAAGTAGAACGAGATTTAGCAATTCTCAAACTCAACAAAATTACTGGAAGAATACCCACTAAAACAATAGCTAGTGCTGGGGCAGAAGCTTCTATCAATCTTTCATCAGAGGCGTATTGATAGACTCTAATCGCTAAAGTATCAAAATTAAAAGGACGAATTACTAAAGTAGCTGGTAACTCTTTCATAACATCAACGAATACCAGCATAGTAGAAGTTAGTAGCCCACCCCATATTAACGGTATATGGATTTTCCACAGAGTACTGGTAGTTCCATAACCAAGGCTACGAGAGGCATCGTCAAGATTAGGGGTAATTTTATTGAGACTTGATTCTACTGAACTGAAAGCCACAGCTAAAAAACGGACTAAATAAGCAAAAATTAGCGTAAAAACAGTACCAGATAGGAATAAACCCGTAGAAATATTAAAATGAGAACGCATCCAAGCATCTACAGCATTATCAAAATTTCCCAAAGGAATAAGTGTCCCCACAGCGATAACTGAACCTGGGATAGCGTAACCCATAGCTGCTACTCTGACAGATGTTTTCATTGCCCAGTTAGGTTGCAATCTTTGTCCATAAGCCAAAATTAAAGCAATAATCATAGCAATTATAGCTGTGGCGATCGCGCACAAAAAGCTATGATTGGCTAAATCCCAAAAATCATCATCTAAAGTTTCGCTTAGATTATTAAGGGTCATTTGCAGTAAATAAGCAGATGGAACCAAAAAACCAAGAGCAATAGGCAAAAAACAAGCAACCCAAGCCAATATACCTCTCAACCATCCCAGCTTATACTTAGGTAAGTGTTGCCGAGCATTAGCACTTTGATAGTAGCGAGATTGACGGCGAGACCATCTTTCCAACACGATCAAAACTAGGATAAATAGCATCAAAAACGCAGCAAGTTGGGCTGCTGCTGCTCTTTCTCCCATCCCCAACCAAGTTCGATAAATTCCAGTAGTAAAAGTATTAACGCCAAAATATTGGACTGTACCAAAATCGTTTAAAGTTTCCATTAAAGCTAGAGCTAAACCTGCCATAATTGATGGTCTAGCTAAAGGCAATGCCACGGCAAAAAAACTACGCCAGGGGTTACAACCAAGAGAGCGACTTGCTTCTAAAGTACAAACAGACTGTTCGAGAAAAGCGAGTCTTGCTAGTAGATAAACGTAGGGATATAAAACTAGCATGAGCATAACCACTGCACCCCACAAAGAGCGAACATCGGGAAACCAATAGTCTCGAACGCTAGTCCAACCAAAAATACTCCTCAGCCAAGTTTGCACCGGACCAAAAAAATCCAGCATATCGGTGTAGGCATATGCCAGGAGATAAGCAGGTGCAGCCAAAGGTAATAGTAAAGACCATTCAAACCAACTACTACCCCAAAAATTACACATCGTAACTAACCAAGCCGTACTCACGCCAATAATACAAACGCCTGCACCTACGCCGAGCATCAGCCAAAAAGAGTTAGTAATATAGTCAGCTAAAACAGTTTCAACTAAATGACTCCATATATCTCCAGAATCAGCAAAAACGCTTGTAAACACGAAAATTATCGGTACAGAGATTGTTAGGGCAATAATAATGGCTATGATAGTCCAACTACTCACTCTTAACCAATGAAAAGTTTGATTTTGTCGCTCGGGGGAAATTAAATTAGGTTCTAAATTGGTCATCAACAGCAATCGCAATTGTAATACACGACTTTTGCTCAAAAAGCTATAAACTATTTTTCCTAGAGATAAACAAAGCTTAGAGCTATTAAATTTTAGGACTTAGGTAAATTCTATTCAAATACTTATTAGATTTATTAACCCAATTAACATCAAATATTACATAATCGCTCTGGAATATTAGACTAAATTTTCTATATTAGGCTCTATGTGATATGGTCAAACTTTTATTGATATTGCTCTAACACCAACAAGACACAAGAGGGGGAATAGTTATCGTAATTCTAAATTCGATAAAAATCAACTACTAGAAATAGTCCTTAATTTAGCAATCATTTCGGCTCTTGTAGAAACATTTAACTTAGCAAACATCCTTTTTAATGCTTGCTTGACTGAATTTTGAGTAATTCCCAGTTCAGCACTTAATTCAGCAGTTTTTAAGCCTTCAGCTATTAAATTAGCTATTTGTTGTTCTCTAGGAGTTAGATATTTAACTAAAGGTGATTCTCTTGTTTTCTGTTGCCATTTTACCCTAGTTAAACAAACTGATAAATGAGTAGATAAGGCACTAAGTTGAAGCAGATTTTCTTGGGTAAATGGTGGTGTATTTTTACTACGAGTAAAATAAATTTTGCCGAGCAAACCACCATCTCCAATTAAGGGAGCGATCGCTAAATGCTCGATATTATAGCGGGAAAAAACGTGCTGATAGATAATACTACGCTGCCAATTCTTGGGGGTTAAAATTGCTTCTTCGTGGACTGGGGCGTGAGATTGAATGGCAAAACACATCAAAGGATCGCAGCGATAGCCTATTTCTTCATAGTGCTGCAAAATACTACTAGGTAAACCCTGAAACTCAAAATCAATTACGCGAAAATCATTAGCAAAAAACTTCCATCCCCAAGCTGTAGCTGTCAAAATATCTCCAGCATTAACCATAAAATGCGATCGCAATTCTGATTCATGGTTGGCACTGGCAAACTTAGAAATTAAAGAATGTAGCTTTTGAGTCATATCAACTAAGATCGATATCTACTGATAACTGTTCCTGTACCCGTTTGGGGTCTATGCGTAATTCAACATCAAATTTATTATAAGCAAGAACTTAAAAAATCATTATCTAAGAGCAGCAGACAAAAAAGTATAATTATAAGTTTGCAATACCCAGCTTGTTTCAAGGAGAAAAAATTTATGGCGCGGATGTACTATGACGAAGATGCCAACTTAGATTTATTAGCGCAAAAAACAGTAGCAATTATTGGCTATGGTTCTCAAGGTCATGCCCATGCTCTTAATTTAAAAGATAGTGGTATTAACGTCATTGTTGGCTTATATCCTGGGAGTAAATCCCAATCAAAAGCAGAAGCAGCAGGTTTAACCGTCAAGAATGTAGCCGATGCAGCTAGTGCTGCGGATTTAATCATGATTTTGCTACCCGATGAGGTCCAAAAAACTGTTTATAAAAACGAAATTGAACCCAATCTAAAAGAGGGAAAAATCTTAGCTTTTGCTCACGGCTTTAATATTCACTTTGGTCAAGTTGTGCCTCCTGCCTTTGTAGACGTAGTCATGGTTGCGCCTAAAGGGCCAGGACATTTAGTTAGACGTACCTACGAACAAGGACAAGGTGTTCCCTCCTTGTTTGCCGTGTATCAAGATGCTTCTGGACAAGCTCGCGATCGCGCTATGGCATATGCCAAAGGTATCGGTGGTACTCGTGCAGGTATTTTAGAGACTACTTTTAGAGAAGAAACAGAAACAGATTTATTTGGCGAACAAGCTGTTTTATGTGGTGGCTTAAGTGCTTTAATTAAAACTGGTTTTGAAACTTTAGTTGAAGCGGGTTATCAACCAGAGTTGGCCTATTTTGAATGTCTCCATGAAGTTAAACTAATTGTCGACTTGATCGTTGAAGGTGGCTTGGCAAAAATGCGGGACAGTATTTCGACTACCGCAGAATACGGCGACTATACTCGTGGTCCTCGCATCGTTAATGAACAAACTCGCGCAGAAATGCGTAAAATTCTACAAGAAATTCAATCGGGACAATTTGCCCGTGAGTTTGTCTTAGAAAATATGTCTGGTAAAGCAGGATTTACCGCTATGCGTCGCCAAGAAGCCGAACATCCTATTGAGGAAGTAGGTAAAGATTTGAGAGCTATGTTCAGTTGGCTTAAGGAAGAATAATCAGTAGAAAGCAAGAGGCAATAGCTCGATAAGTACCCGTGTCAAATAAATTACCTAATTAAGATCGTTAGTAGGAGCGTGGTTAGTAGTTATCACAGTACGTTAATCTGTTAGGACAAGTTGATTAGATTGCTCGTAAGTAATAAGTAATGAGTAATAAGTAATGAGTGTCCTAATCTAAGTGCGTAGTTCTAATAGTACGACGTTAAAAATATGTAAACAATTTTGCCTAGGTACTTATCTATTGCCTTTGACCAATTTCTCTTTACAAGTATCGTCGCAGTTTGAAAGCAAGCGTGTCTTTAGACCTGGGATGAAAAACGAGTCAGCACCGCCGACCAAGCTGGAATTAAATTCCAGCTTGCACGCGTGCGGTGGCATTCCGCCACCGCACGCGTGCAGTCAAACTATACAGAAAAGACACAAAACGGACATCTCACGCGTCTGGGGTTTCCCCCAGACGTCGTGTCCTCATCTTTATATAGCAAGGCTTTTGGTCGTTGTATAATTAATTTTGTTGAGATGTTCTCAACGTTAACGTTAACCGAGATGTTCTTGGTTGCAACCTAAAAACAAGTTGGGTATCAGCGAGAGAGAAACCAACCACTGAACAATGCTAGTCATTCTAGAGAAGCTACGAAAAATCTTGTCAGAGACAAAGACTGTAATGGTCGTAGCCAATGGCTTGGACGGGCTGCTTGGCACTGCCCGACAACGTTTGTCCTCCGATGCTGGTAGTGATATCGGCGCACCGATTAAAAGGTCAAGGAGTATCTTCATGAATACGACTAATTAGAATGCTCTACATGCTCTTTAGTTTGACTAGTTTTACGAGAACGAGGATTCCATTCAACGGTTGTATTAGAATCTGCTGGCAGAATTTGGGCTTTAATAGGCAGAGAAGGTAATTTAAATGCTAGTTTCTGAGGAGATTCTTCTTCTAAAGATTCTAAAGAATTTGTTTGGGAAGTAAACAGAGAATTAAATTCGATTTTACCTAGTTGAACTATTATTTTCTCCTGCCACCAGAGATGAAGAGAATTAACCAATTTCTGGAAAAAGCTTGGTGTTTTTTCTACTTCTGGTAACTCCGTTTCTATCAAAATTACTGGACTTGAAGAGTTTTCAGTTTCTAGGGGAACATCGGGTAACTCTTTGTAAAAACCAGGTTCAAATTGCCAATTAGGAATTAGTTTAATCTTACCCAGCCAACGAAAACCATCTATTAACAGAGAACAACTTTCTTTCCATCCAGAAACAATAGGCTCGATAAATTGCCCAAAATTAACTTTTGATTTATTGGAAGAATCGATCGCCCGAATCACTTCAGAAGCTAGTTCTTCATTTATAGCTCGATCGAGGGAGGGAATTTGTTTAAAATCTTGTAGCTGACAAATTTGTTGCAGTTTATTGGCTAATGCAGGAATAGGTGGTGGTAAAGTAGCCAGAGATTGAAAGATAGCAGCTCGATCGGGATTTTCAAAATCTGCTTTAGAAAATAATAAGCCTTCGCGATCGTCTACATTATAGATATTCCACAATTTTTTATCTTCTGCTAAAGCCAAAATAGAAAGATAGATAACTAACTGGGGAAAGAAATCAATTTCTAAACACCTTTTGTCTAAGGACTTTCTTAATGGGTGTTGATAGTCAGACAGTCCTTTAATACTATCCTCAACAGACTGGAAATCTTTGGCAAAATAAAGACTATCATAATCGATTAACTTAAGACTTAATTGATTAAAGCGATCGATTACGATTACATTACCATGTTGCAAATCTCCGTGAGCAATATTAGCTTCTAGTAACCTATTAGAAAGATTTAGCCAAGATTCTGCTAGAGACTTTAAGAGATTTTTGCGACCGAGATTAGCTTTAATAAACTTTTTTAGGTTTTTTCCTTCTATCCATTCCATTTTCAGAACAGGATAGCAAGTTCCTTGAACTCTAATTCCTTGTTCTAGCAAGGCAAAATCGACAAAATAATCTTTAACAGGAGTATGTTTGAGATGCTTTAAAACTTTCTTATAATGACCGAGCGTATCAAAATTACTGCGATAGAAACATCTAACTGCCCAAGTTTTATTAGGAAAAGTCGTTTCATATTTAAAGGCGATCGCAAAACTACCAGAAGCTGACCAAATATCGGTAATACCATGTCCCTTGCGTCTCTGTACTGCCTTCCCCTTAACTAAACTAGAATCTAAGTCTCGTTCACTTCCAGAATGGGGTTCTTTTTTGCGAAAAGCAAACTGAGGATTACGAATAGCACTATAATATTCCGAACGACTAGGGTATTTCATACAGGGACTATCTGGCTACAATAAGAGTCAACTAGAAATTTAGTCGAGAACCTTAATTATTACTGCGGTTGTATCATCGTTTTTAATCAGGTTTTTTTGCCTGAGTCCCTCAATGATGCCTACAAAATCAGCCATCTTCTCTAATTGAAATATTTTCTTCCACTCTGGCGATCGATTTTCGTAATCTGCTAAAATCCACTGAGATAAAGCATCTGTTGCCAGCAAGAAAACATCGCCTTTTGAATAGCAACCTTCTTGAAATAGAGGCACACAAGAAGGATATTCAGGCAGACTTGACCAACAAGGAGTTGTACTTTTAAAGTCTTGAGAATTATTAAGCGGAAAAGCTGTCAGATGATCGGTATCTTTGTCCAACTTAAATAAACAACTATCTCCTACTGCCACAGCCTGCCATGTTTTTGTTTGTCCATCTCGATCGTTAGACAAATTTAAACCAAGGAAAGTAGCCGAACCACGATTTTTAAGTCGAGAACCTTTTTCCCACCACTTTCTATTTGGATTAGTTAATTTAGCTAAATAATATTCCCGCCATTGTTCTTGAGGTAGTTTTAACCATTCCTGATGAGAAGTACGTATTGTATCGATCGAATTTTCCAGATCGGCACAGAAATGTTTAACTAAAATCTCAGCCCATTTTCTGGGATATAAAGAAGAACCAGCCCCATCAGCTAAAGCGATCGTACTTCGATCGGGGCTAATATTAAATCTATCCTGGATATTTTTTGCAGTTTCACCGATTTTGGGTAGAGAAAAAGTAAGAATTTGATTAGGCATAGTTACTAGTTTTGTAGTCAAATATGACATTTACTAGCTTGGTACGGTTTAACTCGTACAGGGCTAACTCCGAGTTTATGATGTTTCTTATCTTGCTTGAGTTCTATATGGAATTTATTAAACTTGACTGACAAAGTAGAAATTCTAAATTAGGTTAGGTATTAGTCATGGTAGCGAAACTAACTAATAAGTTTAAACTTAATAGCCTTCAAGATTAACATGGGACAAAGAGCTAATTTAATTGTTGTTGAATACGGGAAATACGAGTTATTTTATAGCCATTGGGCTGCGAATACTCTTCCCCGTGATTTATTTTGGAGTCCAGAATTTGCTACCGCCTTTATCCAAATGCAAAGAAAAGTAGATGAGTCTGGTTGGTTAGACGATGTTTGGGCAGAAGGTGGCGCAGTTATCGATTGGGACAAGAAAGTCTTTCTTCTGTTTGGTGGAGAAGATTTTCTTTGGGATGTACCTTTAAGACGTATTTATCTTCAGCTTGTAAGCTATATCTGGCAAGGTTGGGAAATTAGATGGGCTTATGAAGGGATTGCAGATATTGCTGATTATGTTAATTATCCTCGTAGCAAAGTAATTAGTAACTAAGTATCCTGGATTGGCTCGACTAATTTCCTGATTATATGGCATAAATCGCAGTTATATCTATAAACTACATAGATTGTCCAAGAGTAAATTGGACAAAATGCTTATCCTAAATTTTTTCTCTTGGATAAAACGACGATTTTACAAGCAGAAAGTCAGAAGATTTTGATACTTTACTCTAATTTAACCTTCTAAAAATTAATAATTTTTCGCTCTGGTAACAAACTAACTAAAAGTTCATTAATGTTATCTCGTACTTGTTTACTGTTATGACGATAAGGTTCTGGTAAAAAAAGATCTCCCAAGGTAATATAAATAGTCATCATAAAAATACACAGTTTAATAAAAGCCATTAGTCGCATTTTAAGTTTTTGATGTAGTTGAAATTACATTAAGTATTAAAATTAGATAAAGTGTGTTGAGCCAATTACTAGAATAATCAATTGTTGCTAGATTATCTTCCGTAATAGTCACTAAGTTTTTTTACTCAATAAAAGTTGACCCTAAGAAACAAATCTTAGAGTCAAAAAAAGATTAATATTGCTAGCTTAAGTTAATAGCTATCAAAATATTAAAATTTAATCGAGTAATGGGTGGTTTTCGGGAACTATTTCCGAATTACTATGGTTTTTATTGCTATGTGCAAGAGCTTCAACTAAACTACGGACAGCAGCTACCATAGCGATCTCATTATCTAATTGGTTGATAGCAGAGCCAACACCAACTCCAGATGCACCCGCAGCGATCGCCATAGGTACGGTAACGGCAGACAAACCAGAGGCACACAATACCGGTACATCCACAGCACGGGCAATACTATGAGCAGCAGCTAAAGTAGGAGCAGCTTTTTCGATTAATCCTAAAACACCAGGATGAACGGGGTTAGTACTCGTACCACCTTCTGTTTGAATAAGATTGGCTCCAGCTTTGACTAATTCTTCGGCTAGCTGTACTTGTTCGTCTAAAGCCAAGATATGAGGAACCGTTACCGAAAGAGTAACTTCGGGTAAGAGAAGACGTGTTTGTTTAGTTAACTCTAAAACTTCTAAGGCTTCAAAACGTCGTCCCCGAGCATAAAAACTATCAAAATTACCAATTTCAATTAGATCGGCACCTGCTTTTACCGCCTCGACAAATAGGTTTGGTTCGACAGCAGAAATACAGATAGGTAAATCTGTAATCTGGCGAATACCATCGACTAAGGCAGAGTCGGCAGCAATATCGACAAAAGTTGCTCCTCCTGCTTCTGCTGCTTTCACAATAGTTGCTACCCGCACACTATCAAAATTGTTTAAGCCACTAATTACTTTGAGGGCATTTTTTCTGGCAAAGGCTTGCCTCAATTGAGGATGTATCGTCATGTTTACCCCAAATTATTTTCATCTCAATTTATCTGGTAGCAATTAGACTATCTGAATGATGGGCTTTCTTGCTACTCATGTTCGTTATTACCTTACCAGTTAAAAACCACAATCTGTTGTTTTTAACCCGTGCAAAATTATATTTTATTATTTAAGGAGTCTAGGATACTTTACCCTGCCAAGATAGAACTTAGTTTAACGTTGAGATACTTCTGATAAATATTTTTGGTGTTTGAGAGTTTGTAACTGTTGGATCAGTACTTCAATTTCAGCTTGTAGATGAAGATATTTAACTTGCTGATCTGCTTGGTAGTATCTAGTCATTTTGCTCTCAGAGGATAGGTTAGAGCTACGATCGGCAGAGCGATCGATAGTAGGTTTTTGACTTTCACGAGATAATACTGTGTTCATAAAACTCTTCACTATAAATTTTGTTTTTTTACACCAACTTGACATACTAGCGTAAAGATAGTGGGATTTTGTGTAATTTATGTCAGTTTGGAAATTGGTACTTGGGGAGCGAACAACTAAAGCTCTTATTCGATCGGGGTTATAGCCTTATTTTGTCGATCATTTCATAACTATCGATATTTTTTATGGAAAACATAACAATAGGTAAATTTTTCTTGTTTCACTAAACTAGTAATAAATAAAGCTGTGCATAGAGAGGGGAAACTGTGTTGCTATCCAAAGGGTTTGAAATAGAAATGTATACTGGCACGCCAGAAGGGGATGTCATTGGTTTATCAGATAAAATAGTTCGGGCTTTAGATGGCTTCGTTCGGGAACCAGATAGTAGGAATGTAGAGTATACCACTGCTCCTTTTTGTAATTACGATCGCTTATTATGCGCTTTGGTTAAACCAAGACAAAAATTAAGAAAATTTTTACACACCCTGGGAGATTACACTCTTATTCCTGGGAGTACCTTATCTTTAAACGATAGCGATCGCTTTTATCGCTCCGATCCCCATAATCCCTATCATAGTTATATCGAGCAAACTTACGGTACGAAAGTAGTTACAGCTAGTGTTCATATCAATATTGGGATTAGCGATCCCGAAATGCTAATGCAAGCTTGCCGTTTGGTTAGAGTTGAAGCTCCCCTATATTTAGCTTTAAGTGCCTCATCTCCTTTTCTCAATGGTCAAGCAACAGGTTACCACTCAACCCGTTGGCATATTTTTCCGCAAACCCCTTCACAAGTTCCCCTGTTTAATAGTCACAATCACTTCATTCAGTGGACAGAAGCACAATTGGCGAAAGGAACAATGAGAAATGTTCGTCACCTCTGGTCATCGGTAAGACCTAATGGCGATCGCCGTCCTTATAATCTCAATCGTCTAGAGTTAAGAATCTGCGATCTAGTTGTCGATCCCATCTCTTTGCTGGCAATAACCGCTTTAATAGAAGCCAGATTAAATCAAATGTTTGCTCAACCGACTCTAGACCCCTTGCAGAGTAGTGAGCTTAATGAATCGGAATTAATTGCCATTACAGCAGCTAATGAAATAGCCGTAGCTCGCTCCAGTCTAGATGCCCAACTACAATATTGGCAAGATGGTAGCAAGATTAGTGCTCGTGATTGGATTGAAGAAATCTATCAACAAGTTTTACCCTTTGCCAAAAAACAAGGTTATAGTTGTTTTCTCTCTCCCTTAAACAAAATCTTGCGTTCTGGAAACATGGCTCAACAATGGTTGCAACTCCACGAACGGGGACTAGATATCCCCACAATACTTACTCGAGAAATTAAACGGATAGAGAACCAAGAAATAGACCTAGAAGATAAATTATGTCAATCTATGTTGGTAGCTTAAAATTAGTTCCTAGCTCTTAGCCGTTAGCTTTTAGCTTTGTTAAATTTAGATCTTATGATTCTTGTAAGGGTTTAGCATTGCCAAATTCCTACCCTAATAACTAATAACTAATAACTGATAACTGATAACTGATAACTGTTTACTGATTAAATGCCGATTCGTATTGTTCTGATTCAGCCCCAAATTCCTCCTAATACAGGCAATATTGCCCGTACCTGTGCAGCTACAAACACAGAATTGCATTTGGTTGGACCTTTGGGATTTGAATTAAGCGATCGCTATCTTAAAAGAGCAGGTCTCGATTATTGGCCCTACGTGAATTTACACTATCACCGAGACATATCAGATTTTCAAGAAGTTCATCGACAAAAAGGTGGCAGGTTAATTGGTTTTAGCGTTCGTGGTAGTAGTAATTACCTAGATTGTCAGTATCAGAAGGATGACTGGCTTTTGTTTGGTTGCGAAACTGCTGGACTACCACCCGATCTTCTAAAAGCTTGTGACTACCAAGTTTACATTCCCATGAGCCAACCAAAAGTACGGAGCTTAAATCTTTCTGTGAGTGTAACCATTGGTCTATTCGAGGCTCGTCGTCAGCTTAGGGTACAGCAATAAACACTACTCTTGTATCGATAATCGAGAGGAAAGAGTCATAACAAAATAACAGATAATACTTGTCTAAATTTGGTTTTCAGGTTAACCTTTCGTAGAAATATAATAATTTTCTGAAAAAGTTTGCACTTAGTACTGACTTTGTGTATTGTGTCGAAGACAATATTTTTACTTAGCTATATCCGTGTTATTACGAGATATTACTGGTGTCCTTTGTGTTTAAAGATGAGATAAAGATAAGTGTTTTTGCTTAATTTAGATCCGAAAAAGTCATCATTGCCTGATTTCATAAACTAAATTTGACAACACAATCTAATACCAGGAGGTTATTTGAGTGAGAGGAATCTATGGGTATACAAGATAAAACAGAATTTATCTCAAAGCATCTATTCAAGCAAATCGATCGACGGACAGAGATGACTCCGTCATTTCACAGCAGACTCATCTCTGATAATCAAGCAAATTTGAATTACAAGACTTCTAACAATCTAAAAAATATGCTGAAAAGTACCCTCCAAAATTGTAAATATCTTGTTAAGCTGAGTGCCATTTCTCTAAGTGCTGTTACTATGATTTTAACAGGTCAGCCAGAAAAGGTTGAAGCAAGTACAAACAAAAACGCAAACATACTCCATAGTTTTTTATCTAAGTCTTCTCAAACTGTTTTGAATTGGGAAGGTAACTTGAGGAACAAAAATAGGTTTTCTACACTGAAGCAAAATCCTCTGTCTGCTCTAAATATCAATCAGAACATTTATGAAAATCTCTTATCTAAATTACCAGCTACTGAGATTGGGGAATCGGTAAAAACAGAAAAAGCAGGACAATTTAGTAATACCCTTAAACTTAGTAATAATCCATATATTCAAAATTTATCTTTAGCCAAGCAACCAAACTGGAGTTCTGTAACTAGAGAATTATCAAACAGTAAGTCTCAAACCTTTTCTGAGATAAGATCGGAAGAACGGGTTTTTCAAATACCTTCTTTTGAAACAAATCAAACTCAACCAGGTCAATATACCGAGCTAAATTCAAAATCGCCTAGAAGCAAAAATACTGTTAAACAAGTTTATATAGTAAAACAAGGTGACACACTTAATGAGATTGCTAATTTTCATGGTGTATCCCGTCAAGAACTAATTAAGAAAAATAATATTCGAAATCCCCATCTTATTTTTGTTGCTCAACAAATACAAATTCCTCAAACTAAAGAAAAAGAAAGTTTAGAAACTAGAGAAGTTGCCAATAATAACGAGACTAAAATATTAGCCCAAAACAATAGTCAAAAAAATAATTATCCGAGGCAAAAGTTTGTAACTCAGTTATCTGGACTAGATAATGTTGAAATGGAAAATTATGACGATTTAGCGTCAGAACCTACAGAAATAACTATTACACTTGGCACGACTATTACACCAGAATTGCCTCCTCTATCTTCTCCAGAACAATATTTGCCTGCAAGTCCTGCTGAATTTGATGGTTATATTTGGCCTGCTAAGGGAAAACTTACTTCTGGTTATGGCTGGCGTTGGGGTAGAGCCCATAGAGGAATAGATATTGCTGCACCTATAGGGACTCCTATTATAGCAGCAGCTTCAGGGGAGGTTATTTCTGCTGGATGGAATTCTGGAGGTTATGGCAACTTAGTTAAAGTAAAACATCCTAATGGTAGTGTTACATTGTATGCACATAATCACAAAATCATGGTTCGTCGCGGTCAAAAAGTTCAACAAGGGCAGCAAATAGCTCAGATGGGCAGTACTGGCTACAGTACTGGTTCTCATCTCCATTTTGAAATCCGCTCTAATGGTAAAACGGCAGTAAACCCCATCGCTTATTTACCTAAAAAATAAAATTAGGAATATTTTTAATAATTATAGGAATTAAAGGGTAGATAATTACTTTTACCCTTTTTTTGCACTAAAACTTGAATTACAAATTATATCGTCCTCAAAAAATGAATGTTAACATTGCGGAAGTAGGCACAGCTTTCTATTAGCTAAATTTAGTGTGCGATCGCCAAACTTATTTATTATGTTAAGCAAAGAGTCTCAGGTAAATCAGGAAACAACAGAGTTTAAAGAGCAAGAACCTCTTTCAGAAATCTGCGAACAAAATTTAAGTTTGGCAAAAGAATTAGAACAGTTAGAAACTTTGCTAGCAGATGGGGTTAAAGTTCCTTTAACGGAATTAATAATTTTAGACCGCGAACAATTACTAGAGAAACTAGACTTAATTAAAACCAAGCTCCCACTTTTATTGGCTCACGCCCAAGATATCTTAAACAATGAGCGCGAGATTATTAGATCGGCAGAAAGTTACGCTCATAATTTAATTAAATCTGCTGAAGAGCGTGCTGCTCAAATATTAAGTAAATCTGCTTTAGTTCGAGAAGCTGAGTTAGAGGCTTCTAAAATTATGTTCCGAGTCCATAAAGAATGCGAACAGCTCAGACAAAAAAATCAAGCAGAAATGGAACATTTGAGAGAAACTACTCTAGCTGAATGTCAAACAATTCAGGTAGGTTCCGATCGTTATGCTGATGCAGTTTTAGGCAATCTCGAACAGGAATTAGGTAATATACTAGCAGTAATTCGCAATGGTCGTCAGCAATTAAATCGGTAAACAGTTATCAGTTATCAGTTATCAGTCGAAGTTACCTCGCTGTAGTTAGGAGTTTGGATATTCGTGTTTGATGAAAGGTAAATCTGTTAATACTCCTTTTGTTGTACCTACTTTTACAGATAAACCCGCACCACCAGCTTTGGTTTTGACATAAGCTAAACCAAATCCCCCTTCAGCAGTATCTGTATAGCTGGTGAGAACACCTACTTTTTTATCGTCTACAGTAATAGGAGTTTGGGGTAAAACTCGATCGCCCAATTTTACGCCCCAGAGTCTCTGTTTAACACCTTTATAAGTATTTAGCCGGGCAATAGTTTCTTGTCCGATATAACAACCTTTATCGAAAGAAATCGTGTACCAGAGTCCTGCTTCTAAAGGATTATAATCTTCGGTAAGCTCTCGCTCGACTGCTGGTCTTCCTTGTTCTATTCTTAAGCGTTCCCAAACTCGCTCGCCGATAGGGACTGCACCAGCTTCGGTTAATTTAGACCAGACTTTAGCTGCACCGTCTACAGGCACAATTAAGGTGTATCCTGGTAAAGCTAACCCACTTCCTACTGCCAAACGCACTGTGGTGTCCTCTATGGTGATTAATTCGTGGTGATAGGACGATCGAGCGATAATATTTGCTAGCCCTAATTTTGAGATTAAAGTACCGCTCTCGGCTCCAATCAAAGTAAATATGGCGTTTTCTGCGGTAAGATCGGTTAATTTGACTTTATCAAACGGAAAAATAAAACCATCTAACCATTTAAACAGTTTTTGCCGACAATGAGGAGAAACTAAGACCCAGATAGAATCTTCGGTAATATAGGCTGTAACTAGATCGAGAGCACGTCCCGTTGAATTAACCAAAACTGTATCACAACCTTCTCCTGGTTTAAGTCGGTTAATATCGTTGGTGCTTTGATTGTGTAGATAACGCAAACGATCTTCGCCACTTATTTTGAGCAGTCCCCAATGAGAGCGATCGACTATAGCTACTTCTGTTTTTGCTGCCGATAAGCCCAATATATCATTACCAAAACTGAGAGGTATCTCGGTGTCGGTTGCTAACTCTGCACCTGATTCTAGATGTATTTTACGTAACTCTTCCACGATCTTTCGGTCAAATATCAAGTTTAAACTAACTCTAAAAAGATTACTATAGAATCTCTACCTTAAATTTAGACTGGGATAGACTTGAAGATATGAAAGCAAATGATATTCTAATTATTGGCGGGGGGATCGTCGGTTTATCGATCGCTATCGAACTTCAACTACGCGGTGCCAAAGTTACTGTTCTCAGTCGAGATTTTCAGCAAGCAGCTTCCCATGCAGCAGCAGGAATGTTAGCTCCTACAGCAGAAGAGATTCCTTCTAAGCCAATGCAAGATTTATGTTTTAGATCGCGCTGGCTTTATCCTGAATGGGTTGGTAAATTAGAAAAATTATCAGGTCAAGACACTGGTTATTGGTCTTGTGGTATTTTAGCTCCTGTCTGCGATCGACCAAAGTCTGTCGAGCGACAAGATAGTCATAAAATTTGGCTGGACGAACAAAGTATTAAATTTTATCAATCAGGATTGGGTACAGAAGTTATCGGCGGTTGGTGGTATCCCGAAGATGCCCAGGTAGATAATCGTTTATTATTGCAATCTCTATTACAAGCTGCTCGAGCTCTGGGAATAATAATACGAGAAGGAGTGAGAGTAGAAGCAATACAACAAAGACAAGGTAAAGTTGAGAGCATCTTTACTTCTGTAGGAGAATTGCAAGCAGATAGCTATGTTTTGGCTACTGGTTCTTGGTTGAGTGAATTGTTACCTTTGCCAGTCCGTCCCGTTAAAGGACAAATGCTATCTGTGAGGATGCCTCATCAACCCCATCAACCCTTCCCTTTACAACGGGTATTGTACGGAAAAAATATTTATTTAGTCCCTCGTAAAGATGGCAGATTAATTATCGGCGCGACTGTAGAGGAAGTAGGCTGGACTCCGAATAACACGCCAATGGGAATACAGAACTTGTTAAATAAAGCCATAAAACTATATCCAGCGAGCGCAGAATGGCAAATTGAAAACTTTTGGTGGGGTTTTCGTCCCGGTACTCCTGATGATTTACCTATCCTCGGTCATAGTCCCTGTGATAATTTATTTTTGGCAACAGGACATTATCGCAACGGAATTTTACTCGCTCCTGTAACCGCGAGTTTACTGGGAGATTTAATTTTAGAACAGAAAACTGACCCTCTTTTAGCTCATTTTAGTTGGCAACGTTTTCATACGGCATCTACAACAAATAACATGATTTATTTAAACAATTCTAGTAACAACGGTACTAAAGCATCTCTACAAATTGAATCAAAACCCACTGCTTCTTTAGCTGCTGAGTCAAGTTTAGAAGCCGATAAATTGTCGATCGCGGGACGTACTTTTAATTCCCGTCTCATGACAGGTACGGGTAAATATCCTAGTATCGAAGCGATGCAAAAAAGCGTAGTGGCTAGTGGTTGCGAGATTGTTACCGTAGCAGTAAGAAGGGTACAAACTAAAGCACCAGGGCATGAAGGTTTAGCAGAAGCCCTAGATTGGAGTAAAATCTGGATGTTACCCAATACGGCTGGTTGTCAAACAGCAGAAGAAGCAGTTAGAGTAGCTCGTTTAGGCAGAGAGATGGCAAAGTTATTAGGACAAGAAGATAATAATTTCGTCAAATTAGAAGTCATTCCCGATGCCAAATATTTATTGCCCGATCCTATCGGTACTCTAGAAGCAGCAGAACAGCTAGTTAAAGAAGGATTTGCCGTTTTACCTTATATCAATGCCGATCCTTTATTAGCAAAACGGTTAGAAGAAGTAGGTTGTGCCACCGTCATGCCTTTAGGTTCGCCCATTGGTTCGGGACAAGGAATTAAAAATGCTGCCAATATTAGTATTATTATCGAGCAAGCAAAAGTTCCCGTCGTAGTGGATGCAGGAATTGGTATACCTAGCGAAGCTGCCTATGCTATGGAATTAGGAGCAGATGCTTTACTCGTCAATAGCGCGATCGCTTTAGCTCAAAATCCCCCAGCAATGGCTAGGGCAATGGGTTTAGCAGCAGAAGCAGGAAGACTGGCTTATCTGGCAGGAAGAATTCCTGTTAAGCAATATGCTAGTGCTAGTTCACCTTTGACGGGAACAGTTAATTGAATTAAAGTTTAGCTTTAATAGTTTGCGCTAAGCGCAGTGATAGAGCAGCTAAGGTTAGAGCAGGGTTGGCTGCTGGAATAAATGGCCAGACTGATGGATCTGCACAGTAGAGATTATCGTAATTTTCAAACTTCAAATTAGTATCTACCACTCCAGTCCCATCTCCACTCATCCTCAACGTTCCCCCAGCGTGATGCACAGTACCTTCATTCCCATAGCCCATTCCTTCGCTTGGGTTAAAAGGAATACCCAATTTACTCAAAATAGCTTACGCATTTGTTGAGCAGCATCAAAGTGAGGAACACCTGTTTGATTTCTCTTGACTTTAACTGATAGCTTTTGATTTATACCATTGGAGCGAACAAAGTTATCATCATCCAGAAAACTAGAGAAGGCAAAGGTTAGCTTAATTCTTGAAGTATCTGGAGCTTGTCGTATGTCATCATCAGGTTTTCGTAGATTCCAATAAACTGGATTAATTAAAATTTCGATATTAAAAGGATGATTGTCAATTGTGGCATCACGCTTAGACATAAATACTTTGGCGTGTTTATCTGGGCCACCCAAGGGATTACCATCAGGAATTATGTATTCAGCGGAAAATAAAGCAGGATGATCTGTTAGTCCCACGCCGATTCTTTGATTAGGATCGTTTAAATCACTATTGAGAGCAATTTTAGGACTTTCGAGAGAACCAGCAGCCAGAACAATTATCTTGCCTTTATAGCTTCGGGTAATATTACCCAATAAATCTTGGCAAACAACGGTTGTGGCTTTTGAACCTTCTGTTTCAATTCTGGTGACTAAATGACCTAAGTTAATTGTTAGATTATCTCGTCCAGCAACTCCATCAAAAGCCATTGAAGTCAAAAGAAGATCGGTAGTAGAAAAAGTTCCTGTTGAACTTTCCAAAATATTTTCAATTATGTTGGCATCGCTAATATTGGGCTGATGTCGAGAGTGAGGAAGATCCGCAACAATCCAATCACTGAAGTCAGCGGAAAGTTTCGAGACAAGATTATTCTGAAAAGGGCCTAAGGTCTTTCCTTTTCGCATTAATTTTTCTGCTTCATCATATCCATTTTGACTGGTGAAGAAGTCACCGATTTCACCAGGCCAAAACTGTAGTTCCCAATCGCGCATTCGGGGAATTAACCCAGACCAATAGTTAGAGCGACCACCCAAACTCAAATGTACACCAAGGATAAAATCAGAGCCAGGTTCGTTATTATAATGTCCGACTTGATGATGTACTGCTAGTCGCGACCAATCTCCAGGAAGATTGGTTGTATGGGTTGGGAAAGTCAATCCTCCAGCCTCAAGCACCAGAGTTTTGACCCCAGAGTCAGATAAAGCATCTGCTAATACTCCACCACCAATGCCAGAGCCTATTACAATTACGTCGTATTCAATATCTTCGCGAGTGTTATTAGGAATGCCATCTTGGGCTATTCTAGTACGGTCAATGTGAAAGTTATCATATCCATGCTTGTAACGACTCGGGACAGTAGGAAATTGAATCTGCTCTTCGGTAAAAAATGCCTCAGTGCTAGTTGATATATTTAGATTGGAACCATTCATCCAATAAGTCTGGTCGAGGATGAATTTGAATTCTAGGTTTTCAGGGTAGCTTGACTGTTCTAAAAAGAATTCCCAACCACCAAATCGATAAATTCCGAAAATATCTTTCGTCCAGCCATCTTGTCCGTTGCGTAGGCTGACCAGATGATTGGGAGCATATTGAGTTGTCTCGAATCGAATTTTTAATAGTGGTTTTGGTGCTGCTAGTATAGCTCTTGTAACAGGTGAGGAAGAAAGCTCTAAAGGCTCACCAATAAAAGTTTTATCTCTACCACTGTGATACTGAAAATAATTCATATCTTTTCTCTAGGTTTTAGATTTAATTGTTTATTAGACAGCAACTTTTTTGATATGCACCTCATAAATCGTGATTAATACTGTGATTAATACTAAAAATGAGAATTGCTATAATACCCAATCAGAATTACATACTATTTTTATCGCTCCGACCATCAAACCCTGTAGAGACGAGAAATTTGAGGGGCATTGCTAAATTAGGATAGGAAAAATTAAAATAGAACTTTGAGTGTGTGGAGAAGTTACACACTCAAATTTCTATGACACTAATATCTATTATTTGACCGTGGAATGCGGTCACCGCAGGCACCGTCGTTTTACAAGGGGCTGTGGGCGGACGCAGGTTCCGCCCACAGCCCCGTGGCGGTGTAACGGTGACTTTTATTTTACTTTGTTCCACAGTTCCACAGAAGCGATCGCTCTGTCTATCTGGAAAAACAAAGTAATTACTTTATTGGCACTCTACTTCAATAAGCTTCCACCATCATCCTCACAACATCAGGCATTTTGTATTGGGCTTGCCAACCTAATTTCTCTTTGGCTTTAGTAGGATTACCCTTACTCACAGCTAAATCTGTAGGGCGCAATAGACTATTATCTGTAACCACATGGTCTTGCCAATTTAGACCAGCGCAATGGAAAGCTTCGATCACAAACTCTTCTAGGGCATAACTTTGTCCCGTGGCAATAACATAGTCATCAGGTCGGTCTTGTTGCAACATCAGATACATAGCTTCCACATATTCTGGTGCCCAACCCCAGTCCCTTTTAACCGAAATATTGCCCAAACGCAGTTTTTCCTGACTTCCTTTAGCGATCGCACAAGCAGCAGCGACAATTTTTTGCGTCACAAATCTAGTTGGTCTTAAAGGAGATTCGTGATTAAATAAAATGCCCGAACAAGCAAAAATATCGTAGGCTTCCCGATAATTAGCTACTTGCCAAAAAGCAGTAGATTTAGCCACAGCATAGGGACTTCTAGGGCGAAAAGGAGTATTTTCATCCGCAGGGCGATCGCCAAGATCTCCAAAACATTCACTCGAACCAGCATTATAAAATTTAATCGGTGCCCCAATAAAACGAATTGCTTCTAAAAAATTAAGCGTACCGGTAGCAATACTTTCTAAAGTTTCTACTGGTTGTTCAAAAGAAAGACCTACGGAAGTTTGTCCGGCCAAATTATAAATTTCATCTGGCTCAACCTTACTAATTACCTGCAAGACACTACGAAAATCCGTAGGGACAAGAGACTCATACTTAACTTTTTCCCTAATACCCAACCGTAAAAGATTGCGAAAAGAAGATACTTGAGCATCCCGCGAGGTTCCACAGACAAAATACCCCTTTTCTAACAGCAACTTTGCTAAATAAGAACCATCTTGACCAGAAATACCACAAATTAGTGCTTTTTTCATAAAAATAGTAGTTAGTAGTTAGTAGTTAGTGGTTAGTAGTTAGTGGTTAGTTGCTTCCCCATCTCCCTCATCTCCCTCATCTTCCCCATCTCTCTAAATTTCCCTCATCCCTTACCTTTTTTCGACCAACTAGAAATTCCTAACAAATTTTGACATACCGCCCCCAGATAACCTATTTGTCCGTAAGCATAAGTTACGTTATCAAAACGCAAAGCAGGATCGCTATAATATTTCACTGCTTTATACATTCCCCTGACTAATCTTTCTCCACCTCTACTAAATTGAATAAAACCTTTTCTTCCCGCCACTTCTTCCCGATAGCATTCGCTAACTCCTTGCCACCAACTACGACGCAGGAACCAGCCTGGTTTAGTTCTTTCAGGAGCAACATTATGAGCTACAAGAGCATCAGGTAAATAAGCAACTTGCCATCCTTTTTTCAAAGCCAACTCAGTCATATACAATTCTTCATTCGATAGCAAGTTTTTACCCACTCTACCTAAATTAGGGTCAAAACCACCAATTTCCTCTAAAAAAGTCCTCCTCAAGGAATAATTTAAGCCTCTAGGAGTTAAGTTAGGATTGTCAATATAAACTACTTCCTCTCCTAAATCGTATGCCCCCAAACCCCCTGCCATATCTGGAGAAATCCACTTTGGAGGAGTAATACCTTCAGGCCAAATTAAAGTTACTTTTCCCCCAGCGATCGCTAATTTTTCATTTTCTTGATAAGCTTGGGTTATAACTTTAAGCCATTGAGGAGAAGCTTCCGCATCATCGTCTAAATAAGCCAAAATTGGCGCATTAGTTTCTTCAGCACCGCGATTGCGAGCAACCGAAAGACCTAAAACTGGTTCGTAATAGTATTTCAGACGAGGAGCCCCAAGACGAGATTCCACAACCTCTCTAGTGCGATCGCTTGAAGCATTATCAATGACTAATATTTCATAATTGTCGCTCTGTTGTTGCAATAAGCTATCAATGGCAGCCCCTAAATAGGAGTCGCGGTTATGAGTACAAATAATGGCAGCTATTTGTAATTCCGACATATAAATTAAATTAATCTAAATTTACTGATAAGCGATCGCTGTTAACTGTTAACTGATTTAAAGGCATCTAGTAATACTTGTTCGTATCGCTGACCTACCTTTTCCCAAGTGTATTCGTTTTCCACTAAAGACCGCCCATTTTCTGAAAGTTTATCTCTTAATTTGGGTTCGGCAAATAGACGACCGATAGCATAAACATATTCTTCTAATGTATTAGCCCGCATTGCTCGTAAAGGAACATCAGCACCATCCACTTTTAAACCCGATAAAGCGCGATCGCTTCCTACTACGGGTACACCCATTGCCATTGCTTCTAGAGTTCTATTTTTTAAGCCAAAGCCTTGACGCATGGGTACAACACAGACTGTTGCCCAATGTAAATATTCAACAACCGAAGCAACTTCTCCCGTTACTTTAATACCTGGTAGAGAATTTAAGGCTTGTATTTCTTCTACAGGGTTAGCACCTACTAACTCTAGGGTAGCTTCAGGATATCTTTCGCGGACGGCAGGAAATATTTCTAAGGCTAAAAAACGAGCAGCATTAATATTCGCCGGTCGATCCATATTGCCCACAAATACTATGCGCTGTCCGCCCTGATTAGTTACACGACGGGGAAATTTAGCTAAGTCTACTCCATTGGGAATAACTTTAATAGTACTTTCTGGTTCTAATTCTTTGAGTAAACGTTTGTCTTTTTGCGTAACCGTAACTATTTGGGCAAATTTACTCAAATAGTTTTGTTCGTAACGGCGCAGTACTCCTAAGTTGATTTGATCCTTTAATTCATTTTCTGAATCTCCTGTTTCTAATTGTTGTTTATATATTCCATATTTAGAACTATGGACATTGAGTACAGTTCCTAATTGTTCGCGCCACTGAGAATTAATATAGATTTCATTAGTACTGTCTTCACAGGTAATCACATCAAAGCCTCCTTCTTTGACTGCTTTTTTGACCCAATTGGCGATCGCCGAAGAATAGGCTTTCAGTATTTCGGGGGGTGTTCCTTGTTGGATGAATGTACCCAAACGTTTGGCTTTTTCAATAATTCCTGCTGATTCTGAGGCTTTTTCTGGAGGAAAAATAACTAACTCTGTCACTTGCTTTTCCAAGGCTTCTATTTCTTCATCACTAATTGTCTCGTTACGCTGAGTTACAAGAGTCACCTGATGAGACTTACTCAGATACTTTAGTAAATGAAATGTTCTTAACTGCTTCCTTCCCCTAGTGGGTGGATAGGGAAAGGTAGAAGAAAGCATGATAATTTTCATAACTTTTTCCTTGTCAAGCTATAACTGGCTCGCTCTCTAAAAATTGAATCAGAAAGTACTAAGAATCCTAGCTACTTCTTGAAGACAAAGCAAATTTTTATGGGTTGGTGATGGGTGACTGGTGATTACGATAAGTTTAGTGGTTTTCCAATTCCTAATCCACAATCCCTAACAAAAAGAGATTAAAAATTGTTAAATTTATAAAATGGTAAATTCACGGTTGAAAAAACTGGCTGCTTATCTTCGTCCCCACTGGCGAATGGTTCTGTTGGGTGTTATTTCTTTATTAGTTGTTAATGCTGTTGGTGTATATATTCCTCTGTTGATTAGAGATAGCATCGATGAACTAAAAACTGGATTTAGTTTTAGAGACTTATCTGGTTATGCTATTTTACTGTTAGTACTTGCTTCAGGAATGTGGATAATTAGGATGCTTTCGCGCATCTTAATCTTTGGAGTAGGCAGAAAAGTAGAGTTCGATTTAAAGCAAAAGATTTTTCGCCACCTGCTGTCTCTCGAACCTGGTTATTTTGCCACTAATACTGCTGGTGATTTGATCAGTCGTTCTACTAGTGATGTAGACAATATTCGTCGTTTGTTAGGTTTTTCGGTATTGAGTTTGGTAAATATAGTATTTGCCTATGGTTTGACTTTTCCTGCCATGTTAGCAATTAACGTTCGTTTAACTTTAATTGCCATTGCAGTTTATCCCGTGATGATTATTACCGTGCAATTGTTCAGCAGTAAATTGCGGGACTTTCAACTCAAAGTACAAGAAAAACTTGCCGATCTCAGTGAATTAATCCAAGAAGATATGAGTGGCATGGCTTTAATTAAAATATATGCCCAAGAAACTCAGGAAAGAAATGCTTTTCGCCAAAAAAATCGGCAGTTATTAGCAGCTAACTTATCTTTAGCCAGAACCAGAAATTTATTGTTTCCTCTAGTAGAAGGAATTTCTTATTTAAGTTTATTATTACTACTGTGGTTAGGAACCAGATCGATCGCCCAAGGAGAAATTACTGTAGGTGATTTTGTCGCTCTTCTTTTATTTGTAGAAAGGTTAGTCTTTCCTACTGCCCTACTGGGATTTACGATTACTACCTATCAACGAGGGGAAGTCAGTATCGATCGCCTACTGGCAATTCTTTATGCCCAAGCCCAGGTAAGTAATTCTCCTGAAGCTACTCCTTTACCCCTAGAAGAAGTTAACGGCAAAATTACCTTCCGTAATCTTACTTATACTTATCCCGGTGCAACTAACCCTGCTCTAGAAAATATTAACTTAACTATTCACTCAGGAGAAACCGTTGCCATTGTTGGTTCCATTGGTGCCGGTAAATCTACCTTAGCCAATCTTATTCCTCGCTTGCTAGATGTGGAAGAAGGACAAATATTTTTAGATGACAAAGATATTACTAAGCTATTACTAAAAGATTTACGTAGAGCGATCGCTTATGTACCCCAAGACAGTTTTCTTTTTAGTACCACTATTAAAAATAACATTCGTTATGGTGAGCCGTTGAGCGAAACACCAGAGATAGAATATGCAGCCAAACAAGCTCAAATCCATCCAGAAATACTCAATTTTCCCCAAAAATATGAAACAATAGTCGGGGAAAGAGGAATTACCCTGTCTGGAGGTCAACGTCAGCGTACTTCTTTGGCAAGAGCTTTATTAATTGATGCTCCCGTACTCATTTTAGATGATGCCCTTTCTAGCGTAGACAATCAAACCGCTACCCAAATTCTCAGTAATCTTTCTACTGAAAGGCAGAAAAAAACCATAATTTTTATTTCTCACCAGTTATCGGCTGCTGCTACCGCAGATCGCATCGTAGTTATGGATAGGGGCAAAATTTTACAAGTTGGTACACACCAAGAACTAGTAGAAACCTCGGGATTGTATAAAAATCTTTGGTTACAACACCAATTAGCAGAACTATTAGATTAGAACTAAGACAATTTGCGTATTGCTTAAGTAAATTTCCTTACCTATAATCAAGTATATATGATATTTATATAGGGCAAGTTATGTCCCAATCCAAATATTCTGCTCAGATTAAATCTTTAACATCAGAAAATTCTACTAATAGTAAAATTAATTGGTCTAATACTAACCCCAAACAGATATTTGACCTAATAGGTAATATCCTGACTTATAAAGATTGTATCTCCTATCAACTTATTCCCCTTGATTTAAAGGATAGACATCTGGTCATAGGCATAGTAAACCCAAAGGATACAACGGCACTGAACTATGTTCGTTCTTGTTGTGCTAATCGGGTTGACTCTATATCTACAAAACAGATAGACCTTAAAACTCATCAATTAATTCTTTCTGCCTACTCTCGGCGTTCTGATTCTCAAAAGTCAGTTACTCCTGATGCGTCATCTATGTTGCAAGAAAGACCAACTCTAATTCTCGATAATCCAGAAGAAATTGAGGAAAAAGACAATCAGCGTTCTGCACAATTTAATCATAATAATCAGTCTGTCCTTCAAGCCCAATCGGTATTAAATGTTGGTAACCAAAAACCCGTTCAGACTCCTTTAGGTCTAGATTTGCGACCTAAGTATATGTCTGCTCCTCCTAGATTTCTCTCTTCTCTACCACCACAAATATTATGGCAAGAGTTATTAGCCAGGGTTTTAATAGCTGGAAATGGACGAATTCAGTTTGAAAGATTGCCTAGTAATGGTCGCATTAGTTGGAGTCAAAATGGTAATTTAAAACTATCTATAGACCCCGTAGCTGCTAGAACATTTCAAGGAGTTTTAGAGGAATTAAAACGCTTAGTCAAGCTGCCCAATATTCCAGTCAAACAAGTTTATAAAGGTGAAATAGAACGTTCTTATAAACAAGAAAGATTATTATTACTTTGGCGGATTAACCCAGGTAAATATGGAGAAGAAGCTACTCTACAAGTGATACGAGGTAAAGTTTTAGCCTTATATCAAAAAAGACAAATAGAAGAATTAGGAGACCAAGTTATAGAAATAGCAAAGCAACTAGAACGAAAATTAGAGCAAATTCAAAACTGTCGTCGAATTAATTCTCATTCTTGGGATAAATTGTCTGTTTTACACGAAATTAACCAAAAAATTAATCGACAAATCAAATCATTGGAATAATTGGAGTTCGGAGAGACAAGGTATGCCTTGGCTGTAAGGAGTTGGGAGTTGGGAAAATTTTGCCTTTTATCTATTCGGCAGAGATTATGTTCTAAGATGAGGACATGACACTGAGCAATGCTATTTTGAATGCTTTAGCGTTACGAAAATAAATCTGAGGATTATCGATACGTATAAATTGTTACTACATAAACTATAAACGAATTAAGGTACTGTTAACCGTAAATATATACTTTCAAGAAAGTTCTACAATCAAAAGCAGAGTGTATTATTAGAAACATTTTAGTTTTATGCTACGTAAATTTCTAATTGTGTTAATGTCCCTATCGTTGTGCTGGACTACAGTTGCTTGTGGTTCGCCATCGGCAAATCAATCTGGACAAACTTTTAATAATAATGTTGCTTCTGCGCCAACTTCGATCGCTGATGGGAAGTATCCCGTACAGCAAGCTACCTATGATGATGTTAATGGTGAGTATACTTTAATGCTACTCAATACTCCTCCAGGAAAGCCTCCTGTTTTACAAACTGCTAATTTACAAATGGCACGTTTAACAGATGAAGAAATTGCCAACGGGGAGAAAACTTATCTTCAAGTTGATAATGGGCAGTCAGTGATGCACTTGACAGAAGATTTTAAAATAGAGTACGTTCACAACGTCACGGAAACCCAAACTAACCCCCAAACTGGTCAACAAGAAACCGTAATTGTCCGTCGGGAATCTAGTTTTTGGGCTCCTTTTGCTGGTGCCTTAGCTGGACAAGCGTTAGGTAGTTTGTTATTTACCCCTCAGTACTATGTACCCCCTGTCTATCAACCAGGAGGAGTTATTACTGGATATGGTGGTTATGGTAGCAGCTATTCTCAAGCAGTCGATCGCTATCAAGAGCGTTATAATAGACCTCCAGCAGCGGTTAGAAATCGTCAAACGCTTCGTACCACAGGCAGTATAAGAAGCAATACACCAAGTAGCAGAAATTCTCTTCGTAAGCCTAATTCTACCGGGACTCGCTCTACTGGTTCCGGGTTTGGTTCTAGTACTTTACGCTCTTCTGGTTCTAGTAAAACTAGACAGCTTAAACGTCCTAGTGGTTTTGGTAGTAGAAGTGGATTTGGCAGTAGAAGTAGAGGGGGAATGCGGATGAGAAGACGTTAATATTAGTTCGGAGTTCGGAGTTCGGAATTTAGAGTTCTGACTCCTGAATTTTTTACTACTACCAAGTCTTTATTATTTTTTAGCAAAATCATTCTGTATAGAAGTAAATAGTTTAGTCGATCGAGCCTGAATTTGCTGATATTGTTCCACTAGAGGAATAATATGTTGTTCTTCTTTCTCTACATAATTATAAATATCAATAAAATTACGTTCGATTTCTTCGTAAATAATACTGAGTTGAGAGTTTAATTTATTGGATATCTCCCCTGTAAACTTATCTTTTTCTCGGTCTAGTTTTTGCTCAAATTGCTGAATTATTTTTTTTCTTTTGAGAAAGATAGTTCCTCCTGCAAGAACAATTCCCACCCCAGCAAAAGCAGCCCCTAAAATATCTAGTAAAACAACTTCAGTAATAGCTGTAATTAACGTTCCTGCTACTGTGGCTGCACTACCACCCAAAAAACGAGGAGCAATACTAGCATTAATAGATTCGATCGCTCTTAAAAAAGATTCATCTTCTAGCAAGTGGGCTATTTTTTCTCCGACATCTTCAACCACTTGTTGACGACGTTCGATTATTTTTAAAGAAAGATTATCTGTTTTTACTTTTGGTTCGCGAATTTTTTGTAAATCGTCTATTAATGCGTCTAATAATTGGCGAATACCATCGACAAAATGTTGTACACCGTCTTGAGAAATTTCTCCTAAAGAAGATTTTAATTCTCGTTCGCAGCGTTGCTTGAGGTTTTCCATCCAAGCTTGAGTTGATTTTTCTGGATTAAACCAAGCAGCAAGAGAACCTTTGATTAATGTAATAATAGTTAAGTTTTCTCGGAACTCTGCTTTAATTTTGGCGGTAATTTTATCGTATTTGGCTAATAATCTTTCTACTAAAGATTCTAATTCATAACGAGACCTCTTTTCATTTTGAGCCAGTCTATAGCAGTTTGACAAATATTTTCTTCGAGTAGGGCATTAACAAAACTACTCTTACCCGCCTTAACCTCCCCCACCACCACAAACAAAAACGGTTCATTAATGTTTTGCCGTAGGCTTGCCAGGGTTTTTTCTAATTCTGGGTTATTAATTTGTTGAGAAAACTGTTGTATCTCTGCAAGTAACCGATCTAAAGCCGACTTGTATTTAGATACAGTTTCGTCAATAATGGGACTGCTCATTGCTTTCCTCGTTTAGAGATAATAACAATATTACAAAATTAAGATTTTAAATGAGTCAAACTAGAGCAGTAATCTGTGGCTATTATGGCAAAGGTAACGGTGGCGATGAGGCTTTGTTAATGTCTTTGCTGCAAATGTTACCACCACACGTTCAACTGATCGTACTTTCTGGCAATCCCAAAGAAACCAAAAAACGCTACGGTGTGGAGAGTTGCGATCGAGCTTCTGCTTTTCCCATCCTTCAAGCCCTAAAACTCTCGGATTGGTTTATTTGGGGAGGGGGAAGCCTGATGCAAGATGTTACCAGTATTACTAGCCCTATCTACTACGCAGGTCTAATGGCACTAGCACAACAAAGGGGTTTAAAGACTATTGCCTGGGCGCAAGGAATAGGTCCTTTACAAAAGCCATTCACCCGTTGGTTAACCAAACAAGTCTTACTTAACTGTACTGCTATTAGTGTCCGCGACCATAAATCGGCCCAAATCTTAACAGATTGGCATATTTCTCCTTTGGTTGCTCCCGATCCTGTCTGGGCATTAGAATCTAAATCCGTACCGGGTATAGCAGATTTACCTGCCCCAAGGGTGGCAGTAACTTTGCGCTCTCACCCTCAGTTAACCCCGCAAAGACTAGAAAATTTAACTACCGCTTTGGTTCAATTTCAGCAAGCAACAGATACTTATATTTTGCTTGTACCTTTTCAGGTTACTAAAGATCTGGCGATCGCCCGCTCTATTGAGGCTAAATTACCTGGTAAGAAACAAATTGTTACTCTATCCGACCCAAGAGAATTAAAAGGACTGTTTAGAGGGGTAGAAATGGCGATCGGGATGCGTTTTCATAGTTTAATTATGGCAGCAGCAGAACAATGTCGTTGTTTTGCCCTCAGCTACGACCCTAAAGTCAGTCAATTAATGTCCGAACTTTCTCTTCCTGGTTGGGAATTAAGCCAACTACCAGCAGATGCCAGTGAAATTAGTACTGTTTGGCTAGAACACTATGCCAATGGGGAGGCTTTAAATAGTACGCAAATAGAAGCGATGCGCGATCGCGCTTTACTTCATCAGGAATTGTTAACAAAAAATATAAGTTGAAAACTATTGTTAATAAATGTGGGCAATTAAGAAAAAAGGGTCTAAGCTTTACCTAGTCAAAACGAGGCACAAATAAAAGACCTCTTTCATAAATTAAAAATCTCGTTTGTGTTGGCTTTTAGCTTCTTACGACAATCGCTCATGGGGGGAACCCAAGGGGCTGACTCTTGAACTTGGTCGGGGGAACGACCTGGAATTCAATTCCAGGTCGCAAGCCCCCGCGCATTCCGCGTCAAGAGCGAGAATCGCCCCGTCCAAGACCGCGTTGTCGCGCTTTTAGCTCTTAGCTTTATAGTTTTGGTTAATTGAGGTGTTTTGTTGATTTGTTTCTCCAATTGACATTTACTCTGGCGAGAGGTCTAAAGTATAGTTATTGTCTTCAAATTATATTTAACTTTATCTCTTCAATTTAATCCTTAAATTACCCTTAATCCCGATGAGTGAAATCAATAATCCGAACCAATCTGTCAACTCGAATTCTCATACCCATTCTATAAGTAAAATGGAAATGGATAATCATGCTAATTCTGACGAAAATAAACGAGAAAACTTATCAAACGAAAATAAACGAGAAAACTTATCAAATTTGGTGAATTTGGCTGGTAAACAAGAGTCTAATTCCGAAAATTTGTCGTCACCTACTCTAGTGCCAGAAAATAATAGTCAAGAAACACAAAAACCTAAAGATATCGATTGGCATAAATTAGCTCATAAATTAAGAGAACACAATCGCAAGCTTCTGAAAAAAGTCTTTCATTTAGAACAAGAAGTAGCAGAAACAAATAACAGAATTAAGGAGTATAAGCTACGCTCTCAAAGTACCGATATGCTTATTGCTCAACAAGCAGAAGAAATTAATCACGATCGAGAAGAAATTGCCCGCCTCATCCAAGAACTAGAAACTTCTCAGAAAGAAATTCACGGTCAAAAAGTTCTTGTAGATAGCTTAAACAAACAGCTAGAAACAGCTAATGAAAATTTTGCTCGACTGGAAAGAGAATGTGCTTTACTACAAGAAAAGCATAATAAGCAAACTCATGATTTATCGCTCAAAAACCAGCAAGTAGAAGAACTTTCTGCTCGCCTCAATCGTCAGCAAAGATACACTTTGCAATATAAAGCAGCTTTAGATAAGTATCTAGATGTAAATTCTTCTAGTCCCTTAGCCGAGACAAAAATAAATAGCGATCTATTGCCAATTCACCCTCAACCGATTCAAGCTTGGTCGCAATTTCAAGCAACCAAGGAAACTTCTACCATCAAATCTTCTAATCTAGGTATTCAGAAAGAAAATTATCCTCGGGAATCGGAATTAAAACTAATTAGTAAAAACTCTAAAGAAGCTAATTGGCCCTCTCCACTAATTAATACTGTCGACAATAACAAAAAACCAAAGTCTTTAGCTGCCGTAGAACTACCAAAGTTTGAACATTCCGATTCAGTTCATAGTTAATAGTTGAATCGGAAATTAACTCCAAACTCAATTGGGTTGAGACTCTAAATAATGAAGAAAATCCATTAATTCTTCGTTAGTAAGATGGAGGCGCGATCGCTTACCATAAGTTTGTAGCAAAAAATCTCGTCCTTGTTCTTTTGTCCAACCCAAACGTTTAATTTCTATATCTGTTTTATCGATAATTTCATTAAAATCAAATTCGACAGTTTCTAGAGTCTGAGTTGACGGAACTTCTGGCAGTGAATTATCTAATTGTTCTGGACTAGTTTTCTCCGTAGAAGATACTCCGTCGTCCGAGAAAGGCGCATCGAGAGAAGGCAGAACGGGCTTTGACTCTATCAACTCTGCCGATGGGGGTGCGGTAGATAAGGATAGATCGTGGGAAGGAGCATTAAAATCTGTTTTGTCAATTTCTTGAGAAAAGTTAGATGATTCAAGCAGATGGTTATTAACTCCTGAATCTCTTTTTTCTCCAAGACTAGAAGTTGAAGCCATAGGTGTATTGACGGGAAGAGGCTGTACTCGATCGGCTTCGCGTTCTGTAGATAATTGTCTTGGGGTTGTAGCCTGTTGATGGGATGATTTATTGGTTACTTTGTCAGCATGATTAACATTAGTTACTGCCGAAATTGGAAGATTAGCGGTGCTATCTAAAGCTAGAGCTAATAATGCTCGTTCTCTAGCCCGATCTTCGGCATTTTCAACTCGATCGTCCGCAGCTAGACCAGTAGAGAGAACAACTTCCTCAACTTGCAGCGTAACTTTAACTATATACTGTCCGCGATCGATGGTAATTAATTCACTAATTAAACTGCCATGAGGATAGCGAGTACGAAATTGCGTCAACATTATTTTTATTTTACTCTTTGGTTATAGAAGATAGAAGTTCAGTTGTAGGGGCAGTTCGCGAACTGCTCTTACTCCTTAATAAATTAGTGCAAATTTACTATTATATAGATTAGCCTAAAAAGAAATTTGCCAATAGACAAATAGAATTTAAAATATAGACAGACTAACTGCACGCTAACTTATTATCTTGGTTAATAGCATCTTCAGTCAGCTTATTTCCTAGTTATTGGGTTAGATAGCCAAAGAAAGTAATAAAACTAGGTTAGTCCATTTTCATTAATGCTCTGAAATAAAGAACTTCTGAGCAATTTAGCTGCGATTTTCCGCCACGGCTAAACAGAAGCTTGTTTAATTCATCAGTGCATTTTTCTTTACATTTCGTGTAATTACTAACTTAAGTATAAAAGGACTATATTGAATGGAATTTTCGATCGCTACACTACTAAGTCAGTTTGTGGATGATAAACTGGTTGCTGGCAAAAACCTAGAAAAAAAATTAGGTTGTGAAGACGAGGAAAATATTGAAAAGTTACAAATTGCTCTGGACATTCTCGAAAAAATTGGGGTTCTGCTCAAAGAAAGAGGCAAATACCGTAGAATTTATGAAGAAGAGGTAGTAGAAGCCAAGCTGCGTTGTTCGAGTAAAGGGTTTTGCTTTGCCATTCAAGATGAAGAAAATGCTGACGATATCTATGTACGAGAAAGTCATTTAAGTAATGCTTGGAATGGCGATCGCGTTTTAGTCAAAATTATTAAAGAAGGTAGTCGTCGTCGCTCTCCTGAAGGTGAAGTTAAATTAATCTTAGAAAGAGCCAATCCTTCCTTACTCGCCACAGTTACCGAAGTAGAAGATAAATATCGTGCCGTTCCCCTAGACGATCGTCTTCTGTTTGAACTGAATTTAAAACAAAATGGACAAGACTTAGACAAAGCAGTAGATCATCTCGTTCATGTTTCTGTAGTCCGCTATCCTATCGGACAACTTCCTCCTCTCGGTAAAGTAACTAGAGTTTTGGGTAGCGATGCCGAAGAAGCCTCCGATGTGGATATTGTCTCTTGTAAACACGACCTAGTACAAAACTTTGCTGAGTCTGCCCTCAAAGCTGCCAAAAGTTTAACTAGTAAAATTCCTGCTGCGGAGATAAAAAAACGTTTAGATTTGAGGAAAAAACTCACTATTGCGATCGAACCAGAATTCGAGTCGGGGATGAATAGCTGGGTAGATAATGCTTTGACTTTAGAAAAAACCGAGGCAGGGCATTGGCAGTTAGGAATGCATATTACCGATGTAGCTCACTATATAGAGATGGATTCCCCCCTAGACCGCGCAGCCAAAAAACGAGGAACGGGAATTAATTTACGCAAAAAAATCTTGCCCATGTTACCAGAAGAGGTAAGTGACTGTTGTTCTTTAGTAAAAGGAAAAGACCGTTTAACTATCTCAGTCTTAATAACCATTGATGAATTGGGTTCGGTGGTAGAGTACAGTATTCAACCTTCGGTGGTTAAAGTAGACCATCATTTTACTTACCAACAAGTACAGTCATTACTGGGAGAACAAGACCAAAAAGACAAAAAAATTGCTGCTGCTGTCGATCTACTCAATGACTTATTCTTTACCCTCAGTCCTCTAGTTAAAGCACAAAGAATTCAAAGAGGCGGTTTTGAAATTGCTACCCCAGAAATATCCAGTCTTTATAAAGATGAAGGTCGACTAGGAGTAATTTTAGCTGCTTCGGCATTGCCCGTGAATTCTCTCTTAACTGAATTGACGGTCTTAGTTGGTAAAGCAGTCGCCGATCATCTTCAAGCTTTGGGTGTACCGGGTATATACTGTACTCAACCAGAACCAGATGTAGAAGAATTAGAAGACTTACTCAAACTAGGTAATAATCTCAAATTAGACCTAGATTTAGACCCAGAAGCAGAGATTCGTCCTCAAGATTATCAACAATTAACCCAAAAATTTGCCACATCTCCAGAAAACCTAGTTCTCAACTATTTACTCCAGGGTACTTTTAAACCAGTTAAATATACGACTAAGCCAGGTTCTCATTTTGGGCTAGCTTACGATAACGGTTATACTCACTGTCTATCCCCCGGACAACGCTATGCAGATTTATTAGTCCAGAGAATATTAAAAGCAGTATTCGCTGAGGGAAGAGACCGCCGTCATAGTCGAGTCAAGAACGGGGTTGACCTCCATAGTAGTAGTTGTCACGGACAAATTAACTGGAGTGTTTTACCTCCAGCAATGCACAACGAAATGGAAGAAGAACTGCATAAGGTTATTTCTCATCTCAACGATAAAGAAAAACTAGCAGAAGATGCCGAAAAAGACCTAGAAGGGTTGAGAAAAGCCGAGAAAATGAAAGAGCGTACGGGTAAAATTTTTGAAGGTCTGATTACAGGGGTACAATCCTACGGCTTTTTTGTCGAAATAGAAGACCTACTAGTCGAAGGATTAGTTCACGTTAGTTCTCTCAAAGATGACTGGTATGAATATCGTTCCCGTCATAGCTGTCTGGTAGGCAGAAAAAATCGGATTGCCTATCGTTTAGGCGATCGCGTTGAAGTCGAAGTAAAAAGTGTAGACTACTATCGTCAGCAAATAGACTTAGTAACTGTTGGTGGTGGTAGCGAAGCCAGTAATGCAGATTTAGAAGAAGAATAATCCATAGGGATGGTTTGCGAACCGCCCCGAGACTCCCGATCCTTGTACGGGCGAACGGCCGTTCGCCCCTAACGATAACCGATGAATCAAACTATCTCACAACTAATCGATTTAGCCCGCAGTCGCGGTGTAGAAGCCGAAGTTTACTACCAAGCTAGTCAAGACACACCCATCGAATTTGCTAATAACCGTCTAAAATCTTTACAAACCAAAGCAACAGAAGGAATTGCCCTCAGAGTCATTGCCGATGGTAAGCTAGGATTTGCTAGTTCTACCGATCTCACTCGCTTAGAAGAATTGCTCGATGCAGCCTTGGCTACAGCAACTATCGGCGATCCTGTCGAATTTAGCTTGGCAAAAGATACTAATATTATCAGTCAAGAAACTAATTATTCATCTCCGTCTACGGAAGAATTAGTACAGATGGGCGATCGATTAATCGAACAAGTCCATGAATACAATGCTGATATCTTAGTCGATGTTAATTTTAGCGTTCGCTCTAGCAGGGTAGAATTAGCAACTACAACGGGTGCTTTTGCCGAACGCCAAAAACATACCGTCAGTAGCAGTCTTTCCGGGAACTTAGTACGGGGAGAAGATTTTCTGCAAGCTTTCACCTTTGAGGTAACTCAAGATGGTAAACCTCAACCAGACCATCTATTACAGAAGTTACTCGAAAAATATCAGAGAGCAGAGAAAACAGCTACTATTGCTAGTGGTTCTTATCCCGTACTGTTTACGCCTACAGCAGCAGCTTTTACCCTTGGTAGTCTCTTTAGAACTATTCTTTCTGGTCAAGCCGTACTGCAAAAAGCTTCCCCCTTAGCAGATAAACTAGAACAACAAGTGTTCGATCGCAGGTTAACTATTAAAGAAGACCCTCAATTGGGTGTCAATGCTTGTGATTTTGATGATGAAGGTATTCCTACCAGTCAAAAAATATTTATCGATCGAGGAACAATCAAACAGTTTTACTGGGATTTACTTTGGGCTGCCCGCGCCAATAGGCAATCTACAGGTAACGGCTTTAGGGGTGGTTTATCTCGTCCCAATCCTAGCGTAGTTAATATGTGTGTTACCCCCGGCTCAACTTCGATCGATGACCTTATCGCTGGTATGAAAGAAGGTGTAATAGTCGACCAAGTTTTAGGTGCGGGACAATCCAATCAACTAGCAGGAGAATTTTCTGTCAATCTAGACTTGGGTTACAAAGTCGAAAATGGAGAAATTGTTGGTCGTCTTAAAAATACAATGGTAGCAGGAAATATCTTTGATGCTTTCAATAACCTGGTAGATTTAAGTCATGAGGTAGATTGGGTAGGTGGCGGAGCCTATATTCCCCACCTTTTATTTGCTCGGTTAGGAGTTGCTTCTAAATAGTAATTAGTCGGTAGGGGCGAACGGTCCTTCGCCCGTACAGTTGTTAGTTAACACAGCAAGAAGAAATCGATCGAATTAGTCAAAAGTTGGGAGGAAATATGAACCAAAAGGAAACTAAATATCAAAGCGTAACGAGAAAAAAGCCAATTTTTTACTTATTACCTTTTATTCTCTGTCTTTTGACTTTACTGACTGGTTGTGTAGATTATGACGTAGGAATTACTTTTGATAGTCCTTACGAGGGTACTATTGCTCAACATATTCAAATTGGCGAAGAGTTAGCTGAATTAGATCGCTCGGCAACTAAACAATGGTTTAAGAGTATTGAAGATAGAGCGTATCAACTGCGCGGAAAAGCACAACGCATTTCTTCAGAAGAACTAGCGGTTATTATTCCTTTTACTAATGGTAAAGAATTAGTTGAGAAGTTTAATCAATTTTTCTATGGCGACTCTTCTCCTAACGCTTCTTCATCGCTAACAGAAAGCACTGATTTGGCTTCAATCAATTCTCAGATGTCTTTACGACAAAGTAATTTACTGTTGTTTGAACGAAATTATATTAATTTAACTGTCGATCTAAGGACTTTAGGAGCTATTGATAATCAAAGTAAAATTGTTGTTACTCCTAATTCTTTTGCCAATCTAACTTTTCAGTTAAACGCTCCTTGGATTGCTCGTAGTCTTCAAGGTAGTAATCGTCTCGATCCTATTAAAAACACTCCAGGAAAACTTATTTGGCAACTACAACCAGGGCAAATTAATCATATTGAAGCCGTTGTTTGGCTTCTTAGTCCTTTAGGTATTGGTACAGCCGTTATTATTATGTTGTCGATCGCGGGCTTTTATTTAAAATATAAGCATTTCCCTGGGATCGATTCGAGCAAAACTCAATCTGTTTGATTGTGAAATAAAAGTTGTCAAGAAAAAGCGATCCTTTTCGTTGCGCGATCGCTTTTTATTCGTATTGTGTGTTACGGCAAACAGTTATTGGGTAATTTTAATGATAAAACCAATTACTACTAGTTAATAATTAATTATGACTGAATGTAATAATAGAGAGCAACAGACAAAACGAAAAGAAGAAGAACTACAAGCAAAGGAAAGAGAAATTAGGTTAAGAGAACTAGAAATAGAAGTTAACCAACAATACAGAAACCCAGAAATTTCTCAATCAGAAACCCTTCTTCATCGTAGTGAAAAACACAATTATTCAGGAAATAAACTAAAAAAAATAAGCAAAAAAATTGTTAAATTTATTCAATTTATTTGTTTTGTAGTTGTGGGATTCAGTTTAGTACGCTTTGGTTGGTTGATAGGAGTATGGCTTACTCATATAGCCATAATTACTATTATTGCCTTTATTGGCTATCAAATATTTTTAAATGATAATGATGAATAGACCTCTTGCATGAATCAAAAATATCGATTGTGATAGCTTTTAGCTCTTAGGTCTTAGCTCTTAGCTTTTAGTTTTGATTAATCTAGGGGTTTTGTTAATTTCCAATTAATCTAATTTAGATTCAATTTCTAGTAAAGGATTAGGCTGAGATTCAGAAGGGCGCACTCTGGGAACAATAGTAAGATATGGTTGCAATAAACTATCTTCTACCCAGGCGGAATAATGTTTGACTTTAGTAGTGTCTTTGGTTAATTCTAATAATTCTAAATCGCCACGCAGGGCATTCATATCGTAGATATAATCATCATTGGGTTGCCCAGAACTAATTCCCACGGCACCACCACCGACTAGATTTAATTCTACTTCATCCAAACCGCGAACAAATTGGTTATTTTCCCAATGCCAATTACTTCCCGCCCAATATAATGGTGCTTCCCATACAGGAGGTTCGATATCGTCATAATAGTATTTATCCCATGTAGTTGCTCCTCTATCGCTTAACTCTACTGTCATTGCAGGTTCATATTTAAACCTGAGGTTCGCCTAATTCTATTCCTGCCCGTGCTTGTTTGGTTTGTTCTAGATTGTATACTATTTGCTGTTGTGGTTGAGAAGATTCGGGAGTAATTAATTCAAAAATAGCTTGTCGTGCTTCTCTCGGTGAGTCAAGATCGAGTTTTACTTTATATTGATATTGTTTGCCTTCTATTTGAATATTTTTATATTCTCCCGATTCTAGATTATTTGTAGATTCCGATGGCGATATTTCTTCTACAATCCAATTATTGTTAGCACGACATAAAGTAAATTTGTGCCTAGAACTTTTAAAAGCGATCGTATCTGTATCGGGAATAATTTCTTCAATTTGATAATCAAAAGCGTTATAAAAACCGTATTCTTTACTATTAATTTTAATTAGAGGTAAGTCATTTAGTGGGACAGGAAAATTGATAGTTTTCTTAGGACTTTTGGGAGATGTATTGCTATTATTCCTCGAATTGCAACTACTTATCAAACCCAGGCTAAGTAAAATTATTACTAAAATTTTCATATTTATTTTTTTTTATAGAAGATTAAAACTTAAAATATAAATTTTTAATTATTAATCAGTGAAATTAGATCCATCGTTTTGTTAGTCGCTTTGAAAAGCTCGATCGCCTCATTCCGCGGTTAAAAAATCGACCCTCTTTTAAGTTATGTTCGAGAATATCATACGCCAGTTCACGAACAACTAGTTTTTGGGATAACCCAAAAAGTAAAATATCTAAAAAAATTGGCTCTACCGAACTTACGGTGCTAAATTTAGCTTAAATGCTTATCTGCAAACGGCTTGAGAAAAAAGTACACAAAATCAAACTATCAAGAACTCAAAGTCTTACTGCGCAAGACTTTTAATGACTAGTTTCTAACAGTTTTACATCACAGGTTCGGTAGAGCCAAAAAATTTAAGCGCAAACTAAACTCTTTCGATACAATCTCAAGTAAATAAAGTAAATTATCTCGAGAAATTTGTTTCTTACCCGCTACGCATCAGAAATATTACTACACACAGGGGAACATTTAATCCTCGTTATCATTTCTATTGCCATTGCTATCTCTATTGGTATTCCTTTAGGTATCTTAATTACTCGTCAACCGAAACTAGCCAAACCAATTTTAGCGATCGCCAATGCTATTCAAACTATACCTAGTCTGGCTATCTTTGGTTTTCTTATTTCTGTGCCTTGGTTGGGTGGTATTGGTAAAATTCCTGCCATTGTCGCTTTAACTCTTTATGCCTTACTTCCTTTAATTAGCAATACCTATACGGGAATTAAAAGCGTCGATCCAGCTATTATCGAAGCTGGTAGAGGCATGGGAATGAGCGATCGCCAATTACTCTGGCAAGTAGAAATTCCTCTGGCACTGAGTATCATTTTGGCAGGGGTAAGAGTCGCTACAGTGATCTGTGTGGGTATCGCGACTATTGCTGCTGCTATTGGCGGTGGAGGTTTGGGCGTATTTATTTTTCGCGGTATTGCTACGGTTAATAATGAGTTGATTTTAGCAGGGGCAATTCCTGCTGCCATTATTGCTTTGGGTGCAGATTTATTACTGAGTTGGCTAGAGAGAAGTCTGAGTACTAGGAAAGCAACGGAAAAAGCATTTAATTGGCAATGGATATTACCTTTAGCAATAATCTTACTAACTCTGGTTGGCACAATTTTTTATCGACAAACTGCCTGGGTTAGCACTAGTCAAGAAAAAATTACTATCGGTTCTAAGAACTTTACCGAACAAATAATTCTAGGAGAAATTCTCGCCCAACAAATTGAAAATGAAACTAATCTTCAAGTCGAGCGCCGTTTTAATTTAGGCGGAACTTTTATCTGTCATGAAGCAGTTAAAGCGGGAGAAATTGATGGCTATGTCGAATATACAGGTACGGCTTTTACCGCAATTCTCGAACAAAAAGCAGTTACTAATCCTCAAATAGTACATCAACAAGTAAAACAAGCTTACACAGAAAAATTTAATTTAGCAGTATTAGATTCTTTAGGTTTTGAAAATACCTTTGCTATTGTTATTCGCGGTGAAGATGCCCAAAAATATAATCTAAAAACTATTTCGGAGGCAGCTAAATATACTCCCCAATGGCAAGCTGGTTTTGGTTATGAATTTTTAGCTAGAGAAGATGGTTATCCTGGTTTAGCTAAGACTTATGATTTAGAGTTTGCGCGACCCCCCCAAGAGATGGATTTGGGTTTAATGTATAAAGCTTTAGTGGCTAAACAAGTCGATTTAGTAGCAGGAAATTCTACTGATGGTTTAATTCCCATGCTTAATTTAGTCGTTTTAGAAGACGATAAAAGGTATTTTCCTCCCTATGAGGCAGTACCCATCTTTAATCAACAAACCTTGACTAAATATCCTCAAATTAAAGAAGCGATTTTTCAACTCGCTGGCACGATTTCTGCGGGAGCAATGCAACAAATGAATTATCAAGTAGACGATCGCTCTTTACCAGTAGAAGAAGTTGTGCGGGAATTTTTGCTCGAGTAGGCAAATACAAAAGTAAACAGTTATACTTGGTTTGCTAATTTTTTAGTTGACAGTGACCATAATCACATAGACATTAGTTAAAATTGTCATTGTGCGAAATCTCATCGCATAGTATAGATGATTATTTTAGGACAACTATGACACTCAAAAAATCATTAGCAGGGATCTTCGCTGGGTTGGCATTAGTTTTTGGTGCTACTATTACTGATGCTCGAGCGAACGAAATACGAAGTAATACTTATTATTGCGCTCAACTTAACGGTAATTGGAACACTTTTGTTAATACTCCTAGAGGTAGAGTCGATCTCATTAACTGGGTTCGCACTTACTCAGATGAATGGACTCCTAAAAATCGTTGTATAGTAGTATCCCAAAGATTTCAACGTTTTCTGGATAACGGAACCCTAAAATACATTCGTACGGGAATTGTGAATAATCAACCAGTACTTTGTGTTGCCAACACCCGTGGTGGCGAATGCCCTAACAATAATGTTTTAATTACATTGAAGCCAGGAACAAATCCAGAAACAGTCTTGATTAAACTGATTGATTTCCGTCGTACTGTTGGTGGTCAAACTATAGTTCTTAGCGAAAACGATTCTGGATTTTATAACGATGGGGATTTTTATGTAGATATGGAAAAATTCCTAGAAAAAGCGGCTATAAGTCAATAAAATAATATCTAAAACTTATATTCAGCCAATAAATGAAATTATGGCTCATTTTGAGGAAATACAAGCATCTTAAACAATTACCTTTATTAAAGCGATTTTTCGGGATTGAACCTCAAGTTTTCAAGCTATTTATTTGTTTTGCCAGTATCAGCTTGGTATTGTCTGGAGACGTTTCTCTATGGCAGAAAAATCAGACAACAACCATTGTTTCTAAATCTTCCCAATCTCCGACAACGATCGAGCAAATTGCTGCGAACATTACCGTTAAAATTTTAGCCCCGGAAGCTTTAGGTTCTGGAATTCTTTGGGAAAGCTACAATTCTAGCTATATAGTTATTACTAACCAGCACGTACTGCGAGCAGGAGAGCCTCCTTATTATATTCAAACTCCAGACGGACAGATACACCATGCTAGAATTTTAAGCAATTCTCACTTAGATGGTTATGATATAGCCATATTAAGATTTCACGCGGTTCACAATTTTTACCAAACAGCAAGATTAGGTAACTTGTCCACTTTAGCTGTAGGAGAATCTGTTTTTGCTGCTGGTTTTCCTCATAACCAAGAAAATATCAATTTTTCGGTCGAGCGATCGCCAGATATACTACCAGGATTAGCCCTCAAAAGCGGTTTAGTTTCGATCGTATTGGATAAAGCTCTCGAAGAAGGTTATCAAATTGGTTACACTAGCGATGTACAAAAAGGTATGAGCGGTGGTCCTTTACTAAATAGCAAAGGAGAAGTGGTCGGGATTAATGGTAAACACGCCTACCCTCTCTGGGATGCACCTGATTTCTATAAAGATGGTTCTCAACCTTGCCCTCCTCTACAAAAACTAATTACTCGCTCCAGTTTGGCTATTCCCATGCAAAAAATTCTTCAGCTTACTCCGCCATCAACTTTTTTATCTGAATACGATAAGCGAATACCTATTAAAAGTAGTCAACCAAGGATAGTCGTAAACTCAAACCAAGAGAATGGTACGAAAGAATCGATCGCCCAAATGCAAGCAGAGGCAGAATTGAGTAAAAGTTGTCGCGAGCTTTCTCAAGAGTTGGATTTATCGGAGGTAAATTAATGAATCTTGTTGGCAAATTGACAGCAATATCAATACAGATAACAGGGTTGGCGATCGCCACGATCGTACTACCTTATGGAAGTAGGGCACAAGTCCAGCAAGTCACTCAAGCATTATCTCCAGAACAAATTAATCTTCGGGCTAAACAAATTACCGTGCGTATTGATGGAAGCGGTATGGGTTCGGGAGTAATTATCGCTCAATCAAATAATACTTACCAAGTTTTGACTAATTGGCACGTAGTTAAAAATCCCGGTCAATATACAGTTCAGACTATTGATGGTAGACAACATCCTGTCAACTATGCAGATATACACCAATTATCGGGGCTAGATTTAGCCATAGTTACATTTAGTGCTAATCATAATTATCAAGTCGCAGATATAGGTAACTCCGCTCAATTAACAGAAGGACAGAATGTTTATTTTACTGGCTATCCTGGAGAGTTGCGCCAAGAAGATAATCGCTATTATCGCTTTTTTCCTGCTAATTTAGTTGGTGTTTTGCCCCAGTCCACCCAAAATGGTTACTCCCTTATCTACAACGGGGAAGCCTTTCCTGGGATGAGTGGGGGGCCTGTTTTAGATAAAAATGCTTTGCTGATAGGCATTCATGGTGAAGCAAATATTCATGCTGTAACGGGGGCAGTATCTAACTATGGTATTCCTATTAATAGTTATAAACAAGCGATCGCGAATAATACTACCAATGACTCGTTAGCTACCGTACCTCAACAACCTGCTATCGATGAAAGTAATTCTCCAAGCGAAAATGAACTTTTACCTCCTGAAATTACCGTAGAAAAACCTGCTACCGATGAGAGTAATTCTCCAAGCGAAAATGAATTTTTACCTCCTGAAATTACCGTAGAAACTAACAATCGAAATACAGAATTATCTTCTAGCGGTACAGAAAATAATTCCGACTCATCTTCCGAACAATCTACCAACACAAAGAATCCTCCCTCTTCTAATCCCGATACAGAACAAGTTGAAACTACCCAGTCAGAAAACGAGAAAAATGAATCTTCAGATTCTACACAATCGATCGAGGAAACCAATAATGAATCCCCAGATACTAATCCTTCATCTGCTAATTCTGATGTAGAACAAGTTGAAGTTACTCCGCCCGTAGTCGAGAGAGACGAATCTTCAGAAACAGCTACTTCTTCTCCTAATTCTCAACCATCAGATTCTGTTGTCCCCCAAACCCTTCCCCTAATTTCTAACAAGACAGGAATCGATTACACTAATCTACAAAACCTACTCTCTAACAAAAAATGGCGAGAAGCAGATCTGCAAACTAATTATTTAATTAATGAAATAATTAAAACAGCAAAAAGAAAACATCCTCATACCTTTATTGAATTAAAATCGCTTACCGACTTTGCTTGTAACGATATCAAGACTATTAATCAACTATGGCAAAAATATAGTAAAGGACATTTTGGTTTTAGCCCTCAGCAACGGATTTGGTTTAGTGTCAATAAAAACGGCAAATTTTCTCCCAAAACTTGGCGTAACTTTGCTACTCTTTTGGGCTGGAAACAAGGAGATATTTCCAGTGGTAGTGGCTATCTCTTATACGAACAATTAACTTTCGATCTGCAAAAAGCACCTGCCGGTCATTTGCCTTGGTGGTTTGCCTCAAGCCAAGAACAACAAAATGTGATCAAACACATTTTTAACCGTTGTGATTTTGATTCTGTCGAACCAGATGAAGATCGATCTAATTCAATAGTTGAGGAAAATAGAGCAGATGAGGATAATTAGAAATTATTACTGGTAGTTGAGCGATCGAGTTAAAGCTGCTTTTTTAAATAGCTGAGTATATTGTTGATGACCTCCTGGAAAAACAACATTTAGAGTCAAAGGATCGCTGGTATCTCTAGAATCCCCCGGTCCTTCTATGACTCGTAATTTTTCCCGACTGCTTCCATTATTATTGTCGGTGAATTTCTCTAATTTTAAAGGTTTGCGGTTTTTTACTTCTCCATCACTACTATCAATATAAACCACAATATTTTCCGTATTGAACTCTCTACCTAGATCTTGAACTAATTCCAAAAAACCGCGATCGCTCCCACCTCTTCTAAAGATAAGAGAATCGCCATTTTCTTCTGCTTTACTAGTAACTGTATCCCCTACGCCGATAATTTGAGGTATTATTTTAGGATCGAATTTTTCTGTTACTAAAGCCAGTAATTCTTGATGATTGTGAGGAGCTTGTCGGGCATTGAAATTTTTACCTAAAGGATAATTGCCCGTGTGTAAATAATAGTAATGATTGAGGATAACTAGAACACCTACTTCTTTAATTGCCCCCCGCAACATAAACTGTAAATCTGTTGTTCCCGAATCTTTTCCTTGGGCTGGTTGCATAATTTCTTTGCCCTTATTATCTCTACCCAAGTTAGGGGCGTAATGAACAAAGAATGAATTATCTAAACCTTTTTCGTGAGCTTCTTGTAATAATTTATTCATCAACTGTTCCATTGTTTGTTGCAGTTGGAGATAAATTTCCGCTCGGTCGTGAAATACATCATGAAAGACATTTAAATTTGCCGTTGGCGTTACTTTATTCTCCAGAACAGTTGCTTGAATATATTTTTCAATTTGATGTCGATTTAGACCATAGTCATCTTGTTGGAAAAAATCTATTAAAGTAGCTTCTATTCTTTTAGGTACTGCTTCTAAAAAAGCCAATTCTAACTCACTAACACCTGGATGATAAACATTGCCATAACGGTCTTGCCATTGTACGCCACCTCCAGCCAAACCAGGCAAATATAAACCTTCTTGTTTAACTAAATCTTCATCGGCAAAAGCTTTTTCTACAATTCGATTTACCCCTCTTCTACCAATATGTTCTCCATTCGTAAGGACAAAAAAATGTCGATCGAAAGATTTAGTGGCTTCTAAATACTGGCGATCGATCGCTCTAGTTAAAGGGTCTTTTACTAACCCCATACAAACCCCATCAAGGTCTTGAATAATGAGAATATTTTGTTTTTCTGTAAGTACTCGAATTAATTGTTGATGGTCTAAAGATAGAGAACGTTGACTTAAGGGAAGATTATTACTCATTTTTTAGTCTATTTTTTTATATTATTTGACTTGAATATCGTCCACGGATGAACGCAGATGAACGCAGAATAAAATTGATAATAAGAGCGACAAATTTACAATAAAATTGCTTGCCTGTTTTTCGTTTTCCCAAACTATACAAGACTCTATTTTGGCTTAAACCTCAAAATGAGCTATACTTTAAAAGTATAGTAACGTTAGGAGCATCTTTTGAGAAGATCGAAACGAAATAAATTTATCAAACCACTACAAAAACAAGATAGACATAAAATCAACGAAAAAATTAGAGCCCAACAGGTTAGAGTCATAGACAGTGACGGGGAACAAATCGGTATCCAACCTTTACAACAAGCATTAGCATTAGCTACAGAAAAACAGTTGGATTTAGTAGAAATAGCCCCTCAAGCTTCTCCCCCAGTTTGCAAATTGATAGATTATGGTAAATACAAATATCAGTTGCAAAAGAAAGAATCGGAAGCGAAGAAAAACCAACGCGATAATGCAGTTAAAGAATTAAAAATTAGATATTGTACCGATATTGGCGATTTAAAAACCAAACTAAGACACGCCCGTAGTTTTTTATCTGATGGTAACAAAGTTAAATTTTCCATGAGATTTAAAGGACGAGAAAAAGCATTTGTCCATTTGGGCAAAGAAAAATTAGAACAAATTATCGAGCAACTTTCTGATGTTGCTAAAGTCTACGAACATAACTTCAAAGGTAAAAGTCAAATGCATGTTGTTTTAGTATCAGACTAAAAAACGAAACGAATAATATATCGCAAAAAACCCAGTTGCATATAGTCGTGACTGGGTTTAACTTTTTACCTTTTACCTTTTACCTCAACTTAACTAATGTGAGTTCGGAGTTATAGCAATACAACGAAAGTTAGGACATCTCAAGACCAAGTAACAAGCTCGCCATTAGCCCTTCGGGTTCAGCACTTCTTGCTCCGTCCTATACGCGCTCGGAGACCGAGCGCCTAATCGCGGTGCGCTTTTCTCAAGTCGGGAAACCCGCCCAACGAAAGTGCTTCACCATTAGCCATTAGCAAACCCTATAATTCGTGTCCTAATATAAATAAGTACTGCTATATAATTTTTTCAACAATAACCGCATAAAAAGGGTCTCCTCCTGCCAATCCTAACATCTGAAGAAAACTAGGCACAGAAGACTGACTTGCTAATACTCTAGGAGTACTAAAACCAGAAAGAGACTGAAAATACTTTTTAACTAATTCTACTCGACCATTTTCACTATTATCACGCCAAATGGCGATCGCTTTTTGGTAGAACATTCGGTTAGAAAAACTAATAATAACTTTTCCACCTGGTTTAAGAATGCGATATATCTCAGCCAAAATTGCTTCTGGATACTGTAAATACTGAACCGAAACCGCGATTGTAACTGCATCAAAATCATTGTCTTTTAAAGGTAATTGCGGATTTTTATTGAGATTTTGCACGAAATAGCTATCTAATTGCGGATTTTTAGCTAATTCTTCATAGTTCATTCCGTGACCTTCTACATGGTCGAATTCCATATCGTCAGGTAGATGAGAAACCCAACTACTCATTAAGTCTAGAATCCGAGTATTAGGGGTTAATTCTTCTCGATACAATTGAGTCAATCGATCGATAAATCCTTCATCTACATGAGTGACAAAGCGAGGAAGAGAATAAAAATCTGTATCGTTGGTTTCATCTAGTTTAGTGCGGTGTTCTGGTCTGAGTAACATGATTTAAATTTTTATATAAGTTTTTTTGAATATTATTACAAATAATTAAGTGATTAGAGCCTAAAGTTATCTCGATGGGAGATTGACTCAAAAAATTCGGGATGATTTCGATCGAATTGCCCTATACGAGCAACAGGGATCGATACTTCTCGTTTAAGGATTTTTGGTCAGGATGAGGAGGATGGGGAAGATAGCCTGCTTCCCTTATCTCCCTTATCTTCCCTATCTCCACTAAACGAGAAGTATTGAGTAATGATGTTCTTTACCAATTAGAATTGAGACTTTACAGATTTGAAGCACAATCTTTATATAGCAAGAGTTTCGGGTGTTGTACACTCAATTTCAAGACTGGTTCGCCTGTAATAAAAAAACATCTCACGCTATCGAACCAAGTTCGGCAATTCTGTCTTTATAAATTCGGCAGACGCGACCTCTTCTCGTCGAGCGCTCATCGTTGATAGCAATACCAGGTGATTTACGGGTGAAATGAGTCTAAAAGCAGATTGTATGAGGAAAAAATCATGAAAGATTTTTTAACCAGCTTATTGCCTAATGGCTATATATTGAACGGCCAAATTTTGCCACCAAATTCTGACTTTAACTTTAGTGATATTCTGGTATCTTCTGACCAGCCTCTTCAGAACACGACTATTGCTTTGCTTACCCTCGCTAAAATGCAGAGGAATAGTCAAATTCTAAAAGCTCCTGTCTATTCACCAATATCGTTCCAACCACTAAATTCACCTATTTTATTGGAGTCCTTTAATAACTTCATATTTAACGAAGTCAATTCTCAAAGCACCCAATTGACTGATAACAATATATCGGTGTCATCGAGTACAACTAGTTTTGCAGAAGATAGTCGTGGTTTTGATTTTGAGGTGACGATCGTCGATCGAGGTGCAATACTAACCAGGAAGTACTCGGCCTATTTAAAACCTTGTCCGAGTTAGCTCTAGGAGCTTGGGCACAACATATCCAAGGTGCAGACGGTGCTAGCCTAGAAGTCCAGGTTAATGTTGGTGGCACAACTGCCGTCGCCTCTGCTGGCCCTGGTAGCCTATTTTTCAATGAATTCATAGATTTAAACAACAATAACGTGTTTGATGCTGGTGACACTGGCTTGGTTATCGCTGGCAGCCTGTTAGAACTACAAACTGGGATCGACTTTGATAATAGCAATTTTGACATTATTATTAATCTGAATCCTGAATTCATCGATAGCGGAATCTTTTTCTTCGATCCAGAGTTAGACGACCCAGTTCCAGCTAATCAATTCGACTTCTACTCGGTAATATTGCATGAAGTTGCTCACGGTCTGGGCTTTTTTGGTCTAGCTAGGGAGTTACCAGTAGCAGACGATCTGCCATTTGGCGATTTTTTGGGCTTTGGTAATATTACTGTTGCAACTCGCTTCGACTTGTTAATTGATGATAGTGATATACCTCCTCGTTTTGTAGGTGCTAATTCTGTAGATATTTACGGTAGTGGTGTACCTTTGGAATTTACTACAGGTAGCAGAGGTTCAGATCTTGCCCACTTTTTGGGCAATACTGCTAATGATTTAGGTGTGTTAGTAGATCTCCGCTTGGCATTAGAGAACCCATTTGTAATTCGTGGCGATCGAGTAGAAATAGGTGCCCTTGAACTGGCTGTGTTGCAAGACATCGGTCATACAATTATCGAAAAACCCGACGTACCATTCATTAATACTTTCGATCGATTGCCTGATTCGGCTGTGCCTATAGTTACCGTAGGCGGTCTGAATGGCATTAATCGATCTAGCCTTTTCCTAGGTATAGACTTAAGCTCGATCGTACCTTTTGTCTTTACTGCGTCGTCAGTGGGTATTGAGGTCACAACATCCATAGGGTCAGAACTAGGCGGGCGCGTGCTATTTGCGCCAGGTAGCTTTGGCAGCAACGTTAACTTGTCTCTAAAAGATGTCTTCGGTCTGTCCGATCTATCCGAGGTAAATTCGGGTGATACTCTTTCCGCATCACTTGAAGTGAGATTGTTTAATCCTGCCCAAGCTGTACTAGAAGGTGCCAAAATAGGTTCAGTATCAGAAACCTATACCACTGTCGATCTAACTCTTGGTCGTGGTGGCAATAATCGGGAAAAATTCTTTGGTAAGAAATCCGATGACATTTTTTTGGCGGGAAACGATAACGATCGACTTTTTGGCAATGGTGGCAATGACTTACTGTTTGGCGAAGACGGTAATGATAAATTATTTGGTGGCAAAGATGACGATATTCTAATTGGTGGCGACGGTCACGATAACCTTTATGGTGGTCAAAGCAATGATGTTATCTTGGGTGGAAAAGACAATGACAAACTTTTTGGTGACTCTGGTAGTGATATTTTGATTGGAAATGCTGGTCAAGATGATATTTATGGTGGCTTGGGCGACGATCTACTCATGGGCGGAGAAGATAAAGATAAACTTTATGGTGGTTCTGGTAGTGACATTTTCATTTTTGGCAATGGCGACGGCAAAGATCTAATTTTTGACTATAAAGTAGGCGAAGACAAAATTGGTCTAGTTGAAGGAGAACTGACTTTTGACGATCTTACTATTACTCAGCAAAATAAGAATACTGTCATTGGTGTCTCTAGTACCAATGAACAGTTGGCCGTGCTTAAATTTGTCAATGCTAGTAGTCTGACTGCAAATGACTTCGCGATCGTATCTGATATTTCTAGTATTGGTGAAGCCGTAGATATAGTTTAGTAGTTAGTGAAATTAGCTATCAGTCGAAGTACTTACAAGAAATATTTTTCACTCATTCTTTAGTTTTTTAATCTAGCTAATGGCTAATAATTATTTAGCATAATCAAAATATTATCTTGTCTGAGCCGATCCTCTAAAGTTATAGCAATACCAACGAAAGTTAGGACATCTCAAGACAAAGCAACAATTAGCTAATAGCTAATAGCTATTAGCTATTAGCTATTAGCCATTAGCAAACCCTATAATTCACGTCCTAATATAAATACGTACCGCTATCTATGAATGAGAAACTAACTCAAAAAATTCGGGATGATTTCGATCGAATTGCCTTATACGATCGACAGGGATGGAATCACAATAATCACTATCACAATTTCTTACTCAAACAACTACCATTCCCATGCAATAATATTCTCGATATCGGTTGCGGAACTAGTGAATTTACTCGTCTTTTGGCAAAACAGGCTCAAAACGTTGTAGCGATCGATTTATCGCCCAATGCGATCGAAATTGCCCAAGAACGCTCTAGAGAGTATACAAATATAGATTTTCAAGTTGCTGACATTATGCAGTGGGAATTTCCCAAAGAGCATTTCGATGCCATTATTTCTATTGCTGCACTTCATCATCTGCCAGTCGAACAATTGCTCCCAAATTTGCAAGCTGCTTTAGTACCTGGAGGAAAGCTAGTAATTTTGGACTTGCTCAAATATGAGAGTATACAGGACAGTTTAAGCGATATTATTGCCGTTCCTCTTAATTGGACATTACAGAGACTCCGAAACAGTCAGATTAAGCGATCGCCCGAAGCCCTACAAGCAATGAGAGAGCATCTTCGCACAGACGAATATTTAACCCTATCCCAAGTCAAAAAAATCTATACAAACTCCCTCAGTGAAGCAAAAATTAAAAAGCACTTGTTCTGGCGATATTCGATCGTGTGGGAAAAGCCCTCAAATAAGTGATGTCTCCTATACCGACCGCAAGCGTTACGGATGTAGGTTTCCCCAAGTCCTAGTTGGACAGAGAGAACTTCCTTCGTGGTACTCCATCTTTCCCACTACGGCGATTTAACGTCAGGTACACATCCAGCCCGACGAGGTGCTTCGAGGCTTATCACCTAGAAAAACCTAGAACCTATGTTCCTTAAAGATTTTACCCACAGGAGGCAGCAACTTGTATCAGTCACACTACCCTGTAGAACCCTAGATCTCTAGTTGTCGAGGTACATTTGTCCGATGAGGCTATTCTCCTTCTTTCGGGACAGAAGTATTATACAACGGCTGCAAGCCTTAATCTATAAAGATTATGTGTCGAAAATCTAAGCCCATGACTCATAAGTTATCGCGCTCGTTCTCATCCGTGGAAAGGGGCTTTATTATACCCAGGATGGGACAAGTGAGTCTATCAATTTTGTTTTTGAGCCCTTCCACCACCGATTCAAAAAATACGGATGTGGGGCTTCCCACTCGCAATGCTAATGTTGTGGTAAATTTATAGGTCGATCGCGCTTAACAAGTTTTTCAGGCTTGAGAGAGCGACCGCCATCTCCCGAATCATCAGAATCTTTATGTCGATCTGAATTAAAGGAGATTGACTCTAAGTTTTTAATCAAGATATAGAGAGAAGGAACTAAAAATAAACTCAATACAGTAGCAAACAGTAGACCACCAAATACTGCTGTACCTAAAGACCAACGACTAGATGCCCCCGCACCAGTAGCAACTACCAAGGGCCAAAAGCCCACCAAACTAGAAATAGCCGTCATGAGAATGGGACGAAAACGTTCTTGTCCAGCTTTAATAGCAGCGCGAGTAATATTAAGACCTTGTTCTCTTAGTTGGTTAGCGTATTCTACGATCAAAATAGCGTTTTTACTAGCTAAACCAATCAGCATAACCAGACCAACCTGACAATACACATCATTATTAATGATGGGCCAGATACTACCAGATTGGAACAGATTAGCCCGCAGCCAAATAGCTGCGATCGCGCCTAAAACAGCTAGGGGAACAGTTAGCATAATAATAATTGGGTCGATATAGCTTTCGTACTGGGCTGCCAGGACGAGAAATGCCATGACCAAACCTAAGGCAAAGATAATTACAGATTGACCCCCAGAAGAAATTTCTTCTAATGCCGTTCCCGTCCATTCATAACCGAAACCAGGAGAGAGATTTTCGGCTGCTACTTCTTCCATCGCTGCAATTGCTTGTCCTGTACTATAACCAGGGGCAGGAGAACCTTGAATATTAATCGAACGGAATAAATTATAGTGAGTAATAGTTTGCGGGCCAGTAAACTCTTTTAAGCTGACCAAATTGCTCAGAGGAATCATATTACCCTCTTGAGAGCGGACATAGAGTTTCCCAATATCTTGAGGACTAGAACGGTAATCTCCCTCAGCTTGAATATAAACTCGATACTGCCTTTGTCCCAGAACAAAATCATTGACATAACTAGAGCCTAAATAAGTCTGGAGAGTAGCAAAAACATCATCGATGTCAATATTGAGAGATTTAGCCCTTTCTCGGTCAACTTTTACTTCTATTTGTGGTGTATTAGCTGCAAATTGGGTAAAAGCTGCTTGTATTTCTGGTCTTTGATTGGCAGCAGCAATAATTTTATTGGCATTTTCTACTAAAGCAGAAATGGGTGCGCCACGGCGGTCTTGCAATTGAAACTCAAATCCGCCAAAAGTACTTAACCCTCTTACTGGTGGTGCGTTCACAGCAAAAGCTCTTGCCCCTGTAATTCCTTGAAATGCACCATTAAGACGACCGAGAATAGAGTAAACCGATCGATCTTTGTCTTTTCTCTCCGACCAAGGTTTAAGCTTGGAAAAGACGAAACCGCGATTGCTACCATTACCACTAAAACCAAAGCCACCAATGGTAAAATAACCATCTATTTCCTCAACTTTACTCATTTCTTCGCCAATTTGCTCCATGATTTCATTAGTGTAGTTAAGAGAGACACCATCGGGACTTTGGACAATAGTAAAGAAGTAACCTTGGTCTTCTTCAGGCACAAAACCAGTGGGAACACTGTTATAGAGGAAATAGGTAAATACAATTAAAGCTGTAAATCCTCCCAACACAAAAGGTCGGACATATTTTTGAGTTAAAAAAGTAATTGTTTTCGTGTATTTGTCAGTAATCCAACTAAAGACCCGATTAAAGCCATTAAAAAACCGACCCAAAATTCCATCTTTATGCTGATGAGGACGTAAGAGTAATGCCGACATCGCTGGAGAAAAAGTAAGGGCGTTAAAAGTAGAAAGGGCGATCGCAAAAACAATAGTTAGGGCAAATTGCTGAAAAATAACCCCCGTAGAGCCAGGAAAGAACGAAACGGGGATAAATACTGCCATTAATACCAAAGAAGTAGCGATTACTGCCCCACTCAACTCATTCATAGTATCCATAGCAGCGATACGAGGCTTTATTCCTTGTTCTACTTTAGTAGCGATCGCTTCTACTACTACAATACCGTCGTCTACCACTAAACCAGTAGCCAATACCATGGCAAACAAAGTGAGGGTATTAATTTGGAAGCCAAAGATAAACAGGAAAGCAAATGAACCAATCAAAGAGACAGGAATGGCGATCGCTGGAATTAGGGTCGTGCGCCAATCTTGTAAGAAGATAAAAATAATTAGTACCACTAAACTAATAGCTTTTACCAACGTCCACACTACTTCTTGCAGAGAAACTTCCACAAACTCAGTAGTATCTAGAGCAATCTCGTAGGTCATACCAGCAGGAAACTCTGCTGCTAATTCTGCTACTTTAGCTTTTACTCCATTTGCTGCATCCAGAGCATTACTACCAGGCAGTTGGAACACACCTAAACCCACAGAAGGAGAACCTTTGTACTTGGCAGAACTACCATAATTTTCTGCACCCAATTCCGCTCTACCAATATCCTTGAGCTTAATGAGATTGCCATTTTCTCCCACTGCTACAACCATATTTTCAAATTCACTGGCTGTTTTAAATCTACCCACAGCACGGAGAGTAAATTCGTACCTTTGGGATTCTGGTGCTGGCTCTTGACCGATTGCCCCTGCACCTACTTGAATATTTTGTTCTTGTAAAGCATTGACTACATCCTGAGAGGTCAATTCTCTAGCAGCCAAGGCATCAGGATCGAGCCAAATCCGCATGGCGTATTTTCGTTCGCCAAAAATCTGTACTCTACCTACTCCCTCAATCCTTTGTATTCGATCGGCGACATAAATATCTAAATAATTACTCAAAAATAAGCTATCGTACTGACCATTTTCCGAGAAAAAAGCAATCCCCAGTAATAAGTCTGGGGATGATTTTCTGACCGTTACTCCTGTCTCTTGAACTATCGTCGGTAATTTGGGTTCGGCCAAAGCAGTTCTATTTTGTACATTGACTTGAGCAATATTGCGATCGAAGCTAACAGGAAAAGAAGCAGAAATATTACTCACTCCATTATTTCCCGTGTTAGAGGACATATAACGCATATCCTCCACACCATTAATTTCCCGCTCAATAATAGTAGTTACATTTTGTTCCGTTGTCTCTGCATCAGCCCCAATATAATTAGAAGTGACCTCCACTTGAATTGGTGCTATTTGAGGCAATTGAGAAATAGGCAATAGGGGAATACAAATTCCCCCCGCAATAATAATAATTAGAGAGCAAACCGTAGTTAGAACCGGTCGCTTAATAAAAGTATCCGCAATACTCAGTAACATAATTAGTTATTAGTTATTAGTTATTTTTAGGGTTAATTCTTGTGATTTTAATTTTTTAGGTAATTGTTTAGATAGAACAAATTTCTCTTTTTCCTTAGTTAAATATTTGTGAGCATTTACAATTTTGAGCGCAAATTTATCAAATTTTTCATAGACTAAACTGTTGAGTACCTCGATAAACGTTAATAAAGCTAACTGATGACTAACGACTAACGACTAACAATTAACAACTAACGACTAATGACTACTAGTTAAAGACTCCGCAGCAATAGGTACACCATCAAAAAGATTGAGAATACCCGAAACCACTAATTGTTCTCCTGTTTCAACGCCAGAAATAACTTGATACGATTGACCTTGAATATTCCCCAAAACTACTGGTTTCTGCTTTGCTACTAAAGCAACTGTTCCATCTTCAGATTTTTGTTCTTCAGCGACAAAAACAAAATTTTGTCCGCCAATACGAGAAATCGCTTCAGTAGGAATTAAAACCCCTGGTTCATCTTCCCAGATGACTCTAGCTCTAACAAACTGATTATCTTTGAGGCTACCATTGTTAGAAAAAGTTGCTTTAGCTAGAATTGCTTGTTCGCGACGATTAACTCTCGGAGAAATAAAGCTTATCTTACCCGTAATATTATTTTTTCCTTGACCATTAATAATTTCTACTGGTAATCCTATTTTTAGTTGAGATGACCTTTCTATAGGAACATTAATATTTAAATCTAAAGTATCATTTTGAGTAATAGTAGTTAATTCATCTCCTGTATCTACATAGTCTCCCACCTTGGGAATAATATTTCCTACTACACCGTCTATCGGCGCGACAAGACGATTAAAGTCTAAATTTTGACTAGCTACTCCTGCCTGTGCCTGAGCTCGATCGAGTCCAGCCTTTTCTCTGTCTACCGCTGAGGCTGCTGCTCTTACCCTAGCTTGTGCTGCCATTAGGGTTTTTTGGCTAGAATTAACAGCCTCTTTGAGTGCATCCCGTTGGGCGATCGCTGCATTGAGATCGCGAATACGATTATCTAGTATTTGCTTAGACTCTGCTCCTTCTGCTACCAGAAACTTAATTCGTTCTAAATTAGCTTTAGCTAGTTCTAAGTCTGCTTCTTCTTCCCTAAGATCTGCTTTTCTTTGTTCTACGGCTGCTTTTGCACTTGCGACTTCTGCTTCTGCTACTTTTAGTGCTGCTTCTGCATTCGTTAAATTAGCTCTTTGAATATTGACATTAGAAATAGCAGCATTAACTTCTTCTTGTTCTCTAGTTTGTTGCAGTTGAATGATTAATTGTCCCTGCTTAACCCGATCTCCTTCACTCACCGCAATACCGATAATACGACCATCTACCCTTGGTGCGAGGATTACTCTTTGCTTTGCTTCTAGGCTACCCACAAAGCGATCGCTTTCTTGGATAGTAGCGGTTTCTATCTCTTCAAGCTTGACAGAGATTGCTTGAGGTTCAGATGCTTGTGGTGCACTCTCACCACAAGCACTGGTTAGACAAGAAATTAGTATAACGGTGCCGAGTAACTTCTGTCTAAGCCGTGAAGTTAATATACTCATGAAATTTTTAAGAGTAAATAATAATTTTATATTTACTTAAGATAACAACTTTGCTTATTTTATTTCATCCAACTAGGGATAGAAATTTTTCTATGGCAACGGCAAAGTCCAACACGCTGCAATAATTCTCATTTACATTTGTCCGACTACTTAAGTTGCCAAGAAATACTGACACCAAAAACACTGATGTGATTTACTGCCCCAGGTGTTAGAAAAGAAACGAAAAGTTTACTTACACAGAGTTACTGACATAAGGATGATGATTATGACAAGAAAGTTTAAATTTAGAGGATTTTTAGGAAGTGTCGCTACGTTAACAGCAATTTTAGGCGTAGCTGCGCCAGCAAACGCAATTACTTTTAGTTTTAATAATGGTGATAATAATAAAACCGAGATTACCAAAACTGTTGATGGTCTTACTTTAACTCTAGATGACCCTCGTGCTTTCGACCAAACGACTAGTGTACCTTTTGAAGCTAATTCAACTCCGCCACAAGAGTTTGGATTAAAATTATCAAGGAATGAGCCTGGAGTTTCCTCATTACCCTATCAGTTTCGACTTACTTTTAATCAAGACGTTAGGCTAGTTTCCTACCAAGTTACTAACACTGAGGGGAACGGGGATGCTGGAGCCTTTTTTAACTTAACTCAAGGTGCAGTTAGTTCTCTAAATAATTCTGTAGCAACGTTAGGAACAGTTCCTTTTACCAATACGACGAGTGTTTTTCAAGCTGGTACTCCTATTCTGTTTGTATCTGGTGATATACCAGCTAATGATCCAGATGATACATCAGATTTGCTACCTGGTGATGATGAGGTTTTCTTCCTTGACAATATTGCCGTGAGTGCTGTTCCTTTCGAGTTTTCTCCTACCCTAGGATTATTAGCCGTGGGCGGAATTTGGGGTATGTCTCGTTTACGTAAAAGAGTTACAGCTAACGAAGTTATGGATAAGCTTTCTGCATAACTTTTAGGTAGTTCGTTGATTCTAAATATTTTATTTTCTATATATTAATAAGCGATCGCTTTTTGTTTTGCTAGATAGTTAAGTGCGATCGTTTTTTACAAAGATAACGCAGTTGAAAGCCCACGCGGTTTTACCCGTGGGACGGGGCTTTTAAAGTGCTGAAACGGCTCTCAAGGTGCGGAAGTAAATGGTTTTTTTGTTACGAGCAACTAAGAAGGTGTTTAATCTACATTTGACACCAGCAGACAAAGGAGAAATAGCAATTTTTCAAGAATCCACTGCCCCTAAAGCCTTGAGTGTCTCTCTCTGTGCCTCACTCAATCCCATAGCACCGCCAATTTTCATCCCTTCATAAAACCGTTCTGGTCTCCAGGTTTGCTGACAAATACCTGTTTCTGAATTCCATAACTTAATCGTTCCATCCCCACTGCCGCTGACTAAGATGTCATCCTGGGGACTAAAAGCAACGGACAGCACCCAACTGCTATGCTCTTCAAGTGTCAGAAGACTAACTCCCGTGCTCACATCCCAAAGCTTGATGGTACAGTCAGTACTGGCACTGGCTAAGGTGCGACCATCCTGGCTAAAGGCAACAGACATAATCCAACCGCAGTGTCCTTCCAGCAGATGGAGACATTTCCCCGTGCGGATATCCCACAGTCTCACGGTGCGATCGTTGCTCCCACTGGCTAGAATACTACCATCTGGGCTAATGGCAACTGCCCAAGACCAATCTGTATGTCCGCTGAAGGTTTGACAACATTGGTCTGTTTCCAGATTCCACAATTTGACTACTGCATCGATCGCAGCAACGGCTAAGAGTGTTCCATCAGGACTAAAGGCAACAGAATAGGCGAAATGATGAGCAGGCAAGCTTTTAAGCACCTGAGCTGTCTTGACATCCCACAGCAGAACATTTCGATCGTAGCCTCCACTTACTAAAATCCTGCCATCGGGACTAAATTTCACGGCGCAAACTTGTGCTCTATGTCCTCGTAAAGTCTCGATCGCTTGACCTGAGCCAACGTCCCACAGCTTAACGGTTTGGTCATAACTGCCACTGGCAATGAGACGACCATCGGGACTAAAGGCAACCGAGAAAACTACATCTCGATGCCCCTTGAGGGTAAGACAATCTCCCGTGCTAATAGTCCAAACTCTCACGGCTCGATCTTCAGAACCACTGACTACTTTAGTCCCATCGGAACTGAAAGCGACAGAAGAAATCCAGTTCATTCTTCCTTGAAATGTCCGAAGGCAAGTACCTCGACTTAAAGACCACAGTCGAGCTGTGGGATTGGTACTTCCGCTTGCTAAAAGGGTTTGTTGGGGGTTAATTGCCAAGCTAGATATTGGATTAGTATGACCTAAAAAAGTTTTCTCGCATTGGCCCGTTTTCCAGTTCCAGAGGCGAATTGTCTTATCCTGACTGCTACTTGCAAGGAGAGGTTGCCCAGCAATAAATGTGAGCCCAGTAACCGTGTAAGTATGACCCTCTAAAGTGCGGATACATTTAGCAGTATTCATATTCCACAGCCGAATAGTTCGATCGACGCTCCCACTAGCTAGAATATTTCCTTCCCGATTGAAGGCTAATGCTTGAATCCAATCGGTGTGCTCGGAAAGAATCTTCAGACAACGCCCCGTGCTGGTATCCCACAGCCTGATGTTTAGGTCATCACCGCCGGAAGCTAGCAGATTACCATTGTCGGAGAGAGCGATCGACCAAATACTAGCAGTATGTCCCTGTACAACTCGGACACATTTCCCTGTATGAACATCCCATTGTCTAATTGTCCGATCTCCACTACCACTGAAGAGCAATGTCCCGTTAGGACAAAAAGCGAGAGAACGCACACAGCCAGTGTGACCGGTAAAGATACGAAGACATTCACCAGTACGGGCATCCCAAAGTTTTACCGTTTGGTCATCGCTACCAGAAGCCAGCAGATGTCCTTGGGTCTGAAAGGCAACCGACCAGACTTTATCGGTGTGTCCAGAACAAATTAACCGTAGATTTCCACTGGCTACATCCCAAAGGTAAACTCGATAATCCCAGTTTCCCGTTGCTAGCACTTGACCATCTGGGCTAAATGCCACTCTCCACATGTTGGAGAAGGTGTGGGCAAACACCGATTTAGACAGATCGGCGTGAGAAAAATCGACCTGTGCTAAGGAAGTTTCTGTTAAATAAGCCTGCCACACTGCCAAGTTAGAGAAATCAAAGCCTGTTAAATCAATCTTCAGATGGCAGAGGATATTCAGCAGGTTTCCTGCTACATACCCAGATTGACGAGAACTTTGTTTTCGTAAATAGACCAGGATTTCGCTAATTTGTTGGACAATCCTTTGATGAGTACCATAGGTAGTAAGGAGTTGAGCGACAATGGGTTGCAAAATCAAATTTATTTGGCTGTTTCTGAGATAGTCACTCGCTTGTGCCTTAATTAAAGCATGGCTATGGCACAAATGCAGAGATTTATGCGCGATCTCCTCTGTTATCTCCTCAATAAAGCGATTGCTGACGTATTCCATGACTACAGGTTGTTGAGTGTAACTACCAGCTTGCTTTTCAATTAGACTTCGCCAAATCAACGATTCTAAAGCTTCTAATAAATTGCCCTTAGCAACAGCAGGAACAATATCTTCTGTCAATTCTGAAATAGTCGTCCATTCTCGATTAATCGCTAACCAATACATGATGGTCGTTTCTAAAGGAGAAAGACGTGCAAATTGTCGATCGAGCAGTCTTTGAATGCTATTAAAAACCGCTGTGTCTTGAGCCAAAAATTTGCCAATTTCACCGTCAAATAAGTCCTGAATCGAAGTAGCAACAATCTTCAGTGCTAAAGGATTACTACCATAGCGAGTACATAACTGTTGCTTTTGTTTCTCTGAGCCAGATATTCCCTTAGCTTGGATTAATTTCTGGGCAGTCAAGAGCGAACCTTGTAATTGCAGAGAGTGAACCGATAAATCTATTCCCTCTAGAGCAGCAACTTCGGCAGGTTTTTCTCGACTCGTCAGTATCAAACAGCTAGAATGAGCAGTTTCTCCCACTAACTTGAAGAGTTGACCATAATTTTGATAACCAGTACGGTATTGTCCAGCACATTCACCAGAGAGTAAAATTGTCTCCACATTGTCTAAAATGAGCAGACTGCGAGAGGAACGCAAACACTGAAGCAGTAACTTAATTTCGGTTTGGGTTTCTCTTCCTGCTGATAAAAAAGGGATCAGCTCACCTAAAAGAGTGAATGACCTTGGCTACTTTAAGTGCTGTTGAGATTAAGTTATCTACTTAACTTTTCATCTTGCCTGGTCTAAACTTGTCCATCTTGGCAGACTACAAGCATACACCCAAAACTGGGACTTGAGTCAAAAAGTAACGGGGAAGTCTTCTCCCGATCGACTGTCTTTTTGTCCCCAGTCTTATCTTACTGGAAATACCAATTATGCACATTACCATTCTTACCATTGGCTCCCGTGGCGATGTCCAGCCTTTTATTGCCTTGGGACGAGGATTGCAGCGGGCTGGACATCAAGTCAAATTGGCGACTCATGCTAACTTTGAGTCCATGACTCGCCACTATGAACTGGACTTTTCTCCCCTCGAAGGCAATTTTCAAACCGTTATGTTGGAAGAGTCTGGTCAAAAAATGCTAGACGCTGGTGCTAATCCCTTCACTTTTGTGCATCGTTATGGTCAGATGCTTGAGCCGATGGCTGCAAAGGCTTTGCTTGACTCTTGGGAGGCCTGTCAAGGAACCGATGCCATTATTGCTCATGGGACGGCATTTTGGGGATACGACATTGCTCAGAAATTAGGCGTGCCGTTTTATCTAGCAGGACTACAACCGTTTTCTCCCAATCGAGATTTTCCTCATTTCTTGATGCCACCTGCTCTGCGTCTGGGAGGTCTATTCAATCAATTAACTTATTGGTTAATGTGGCAACTCTTCTGGCAGATTTGTCGTAAGCCAATCAATCAGTGGCGGGCTAATACCCTTAATTTACCATCTTGGCAGCATAATCCTTTTGGAGACAAGAATTGGCAGCAAATTCCCCTTCTATATGGCTATAGTCCAACTGTCATACCTAAGCCGAGGAACTGGACTGAACAACTCCACGTAACAGGCTACTGGTTCTTGGATAGTCCTGCCGACTTTTCACCCCCACCTGAGTTAGTAGATTTTCTGGAAGCTGGTCCACCTCCAGTTTATATCGGTTTTGGCTCGATGACTGGTCGCCATCCTGAATTAATGACAGAAATTGCTTTATCAGCCTTGTCAAAAACAAGGCAACGAGGCATTTTACTAACGGGGTGGGGAGGCATTAGTAACGCAGATTTGCCAGATTCGGTTTTTAAAATTGATTCAATTCCCCATAACTGGTTATTTCCCCAAATGACGGCTATTGTCCATCACGGGGGAGCGGGGACAACCGCAGCAGCCTTAAGAGCTGGCGTACCGAATATTGTCATTCCCTTTATTACAGACCAACCGTTTTGGGGACATCGCGTGATGCAGCTAGGAGTTGGACCCAAACCAATTCCTCAGAAAAAATTGACCGTGGAAAGGTTGACAACAGCGATTAGAAGGGCCGTTGAGGATGAGACGATGCGCCAGCGTGCTGCTGTACTCGGTCAGAAAATTCGTTCAGAAGATGGAGTGGCACGGGCGGTGAAAGCATTTCATCACAATCTTTCTCCTCGATCGACGTCAGTTTCAGTATCGGTAGCTTTAGAGGAGGTCAGAAAATGATTCCATCTGCTGTTTAACCTTCTCTGTAGTCCCCGCAGAGTCAAACCTTAATATTAGTTTGGAGTCAAGAAATATTAGACAAAAAATAGTTCAATTCTGCTTGATTATTGCGTCTAATTCATCACCAGTAATGCTTTCAGCTTTTCCGTGACGGTTAGTGATGGATGTGATGGATAAAATTAAAACCTCTTCTTTTTTATCTGATTTTCAACCTTGATTATTCCCTGGGTGTAGTATACTATCTTGAATTACCCTGATTCTCTACTCAATTAAATCTAGTTTTTACTCTTACCATAACAACCATAACATTCATGAGGGGCTGTCACTTGAGCGAGAGCGATGGCGAGGTTTCCTCGCCATATCCAATCGAAGCTTTGGAGTTTCCCCAAGTGTTTATACGCCCCGTCACTATCAGGACTTTCACCCATCACCCTATCCATCACCTTACGGGTATCAAGCCATCACATCAACCTTTTTAAACCTTGTAGTACTTGTAGACAAGCTAGCTTTTAAACAAGATATTTGGACAAGATATTCAGAACATCGATCGCTTTGCTCTCTGTATCTATGTGCTACTTTCATCACGGTGCTTCCCTAAAGATTGAGTAAAATCTTGAAGGTAAATTACCATAGTTGGGCGTTATTTATTGCTTTTCTTAAAGCTTCTCAAAAAGTTAGGTCAGATTTAAATTTTCTTAATTCAGTTAACCTGACCATAGCCCGCTTCAAGAAGATAATTAATCAAGAATTGAGGAGAGAACTGAGCCAATTGGTTAGTGCTTCGGGCATCACTGGGTCGAGAGGTCTGTTAGACTTGTCCGAAAATTTGCATACAAGTCTGCGACTAGCTTTGAGCCAGATAGAAAATCTGAGAAAATCTCGGGGAAAATGCTAGTCAGTACGGTAACATGAGGGATTG